>Ga0302248_1000007_pt1 | contig 273426 bp, 186 predicted proteins | sample AAG_UR_Leu_MG_FD_193528 | JGI IMG/M metagenome (GOLD analysis project Ga0302248, IMG submission 193528) | Enriched activated sludge microbial communities from anaerobic digester in WTTP, New Holstein, Wisconsin, United States - AAG_UR_Leu | ecosystem: Engineered > Bioreactor > Anaerobic >...
TCCAGTAGATCCGGCCGCTGGAGTCGACAACCGGCTGGCTGTGGCCGGCCATGCTCCGCCCGCGGGATGCGACCGGGTCCGGGTAGAAGTTGAGGGAGTGCCAGTTGTGCAGGTGCGGGACCAGGCTGCCGTCGGCGTCCTGGAAGGCGCCGGTGGCCTTGACCTTCGCGTAGGGCGCGTCCGCCGGGAAGGGCAGCAGCTGCCGCACGAACTTGCCCTCGCGGGTCATGACCCGGACCTTGATGCCGCCCTGGTTGCCATTGGCGGTGGGGTCCTGGTAGAAGGCGTAGACCTCGCCCTTGGGGCCGAGCGCGAGCGCCCCGGTGCCCGGATGGGCGTCGGGTTCGTAGAGCATGAAGCGGTCGAACTCCGGCTTGAGGCCGAGGCGGACGCGGGCCTTGAATGGTCCGCCGGCGGCGGGCTTGCCGGCGTCGTCCTTGCCGTCCCACTCGAGCGCCTGGGCGAGCCCGGCCTTGAGCGGCTCGGGCGGCGGGTTCTTCGCGCCGAGGGCCCCGGCAGCGAGGTGCCGGACGACCTTCCCGCCGGCGTCGAGCACCGCGACCTCGACGTCGGTGGCCGCGGCGACCGTGAAGGCCACGGTGAACTTATCGCCGGCCTTGGTCACCGCCGGCTTCGCGGAGAAGGTCGGCGGGGCCTCGCCGGCCAGCGACGCGGTTGCAGCCAGGAACCAGACAATCGAGCAAGTCAGGACACAACGCATGATGGACCTCCTTATTGAACGGTGGAGGGTGGATGGTGGAAGGTTGAGGGCGGGAGCCGACGGAAGCTCACTGTGCCTTCAACCCTCCACCATCCACCTTCCACCTGATTCACTTGACCTCGCAGCTCTCCTCCGCCGCGTAGACCTTCTTCATCCGCACGATGCGCCGGTTGGCCACGTCGGAGACGTAGACGGCCTTGTCGCTCGCGCCGACGGACTGCGGCCAGCCCAGCGGCACGTCGGGCTTCTTGACGAGTGAGTCCTTGCCCGGCCCCCGCGAGTCGATGTTGCCGTAGCGGCCGAACTCCTGGATGAGGTTGCCGGCGTTGTCGACGATCTTCACCGAGCAGGTCGCGGCGCTCGGGTAGAAGATGCGGCCCCAGCCGTCGACCTGGAACATGGGCTGGCGGCAGGCGCAGCCGTCGCCGAAGCCGCCGGAGATGCAGCCCAGGCCCGGGTAGAACTTGAGCGGCTCCTCGACGAAGGCCTGGTAGTTGACCGGCGACATGAAGCCCCAGCGCAGGTCGACGACCTCGCCCTTCAGCCCCTCCGGCGGGGCCTTCTGCATGCCGTGGACCGCGCCGCCCTTGGGGCCGAACTTGACCACGCACCCGGTGATCCCGGCGTAGCCGCTGCGGGCGCCCTCGAAGCCGGCCGGCGGCTTGTAGCCCTTGGGCAGGATCTTCACGCCCAGGTAGATGTTCCCCTGCCAGTCGACCTGCACCCCGCCGGTCGACGGGGCGATGGGCCCGACGACCGCGCTCTTGTAGCGCGGGCACTTCTGCTGGCGGGGGTCGTCCTTCATCCGGCCGGGGTCCTCGGGCTTGCCGTCCGGGCCGAAGACGGCCAGGTTGTAGGCGCCGAAGTCGTACATCTGCAGGCTGAAGAGCCGCCCGCGCCCGTCGACGGCCAGGCCGACGGAGCAGTAGCCCGCACCCATCCGGCCGTAGACGTCGCAGAGCCCGTTGTCCGGCGAGTCCTTGGTCGGGGTCTTGCCGGCCACCGGCAGCGGCTTGAAGTCGCGGTCGAAGCGGCAGATCGGCCCGGAGTAGCCCGCGCCGGTCTGGACGTACCAGTTGCCGTCGAGGCCCACGCCCATGTCGGTGGCGTTGGCGAAGGGCAGCTTCACGGCCGCCCCGGTCAGGCCGTTGAGGGCCGCCACCCCGGAGCAGCCGTCGTTGTAGACCAGCACGTCGGTGTCTGGGTGCACGGCCATGCGCGGCATGATCGCCGGCGGGTTGCGCTCCAGGTCTATCAGGTCGAGGGTCGGCTTGAACTCGGCGCCCCGGTCCTCGATGCGCAGCACGCCGGCGGGCTTGCGTCCGGCGGCGTCGGGGTGGCCGTGGGCCTGGCCGACCCAGACGATGGGCGTCTCGCCCTCGTCGTCGAGGGCCAGCGAGATGCTGGAGGTCTCCTGGTAGTAGATGTAGGTGTCGCGGAAGGGAATGGCCAGCTCCGCCTGCCGCTTGGCGTCGGCCTTCCCGGAGGAGAACTTGAGGAGCTTGCGGTCGGCGCGCTTGCCGTCCGGGCTCGCGGCACTCAGCACGTAGACCGCGCCGGTCTTGCGGTGGCAGGCCACCAACTCGGGGGCGTCGACGGCCAGGGCGTCGAGCTCCTTGCCATCGGGACTGAACGTGCGCAGCTTGTTGCCGCCCCAGTCGCAGACCAGCAGATTGCCGTCCTTGTCGCAGTCGCCGCCGATCTGCGGGCCGCCGTGGAAGGAGGTCTTGCCGGCGGGCAGGTCGACGAACTTCTCCATGAGCGCGCCCTCGCCGGCGCCCATCCGGTAGATACGGCCGGCCGGGAAGAGGTCGGTTTCCTTCCCGCTGGCCTCCTTGGCCGAGCGGACCCCGACCAGGTACAGCCACTTCCCGTCGGGCGAGGGGACCAGCGCGCCCTTCGAGGCGGTGTAGCCGCTGGGGTTGGCCTTCCAGAAGGGCCGCCAGAAGCTCGCGTCGGCCGCGGCGCCGGTCGTCTCCAGCCGCGCGCAGGCGGCATAGTACATGAGCAGCAGCCTGCCGTCGGCCGTCGGCCGAGGAGCGAGCTGCGCCATCGGTCCGGAGTAGAACTCCGGCCAGGTGCCGTAGTAGTTGCGCGGCTGGAAATCGTCGCCGGGGACGTCGAGCACGACCTTCTCCCGGCCCTCCATGGTGGTGTTGAAGGGCAGGAGCTTCTCCTTGGGGAGGTTCGCCGGCGGCGGCATGATCGTCCGGAGGTACTTGCCCTCGCGGCTGTAGACCGACATGCAGCGGCTGTGCCCGCGGTGGGAGAAGACGGTCGAGCTGTAGACGAAGAGCTCGCCGTTCGGCCCCACCGCCAGGCCGGAGAGGTCGCCGATCCAGTTGGTCTTCTCGGCCAGGAAACCGTCGAGCTCGGCGCGCAGTCCGAGCTTCACGCGGACCTTGAATGGTCCGCCGGCGGCGGGCTTCCCGGCATCGTCCTTCAGGTCCCACTCGAGCGCCTGGGCCAGGCCGGCCTTGAGCGGCTCGGGCGGCGGCTCCTTGCCGCCCAACACCCCGGCGGCCAGGTGGCGGACCACCTTGCCGCCGGCGTCAAGCACCGCGACCTCGACGTCGGTCGGGGCGCTCACCGTGAAGTTGACGGCAAACCTATCGCCGGCCTTGGCGACGGCGGGCTTGGCCGTGAAGGCCGGCGGAGCTTCGCCGGCCAGCGGAGCGGCTGCGGCCAGGAGCCAGGCGAGCGAGCAAGTCAGGGCCAGACGCATGACGGACCTCCCTCAGACTCGGGTTGAAGGTTGGGGGTGGGAGGTTGGAGGCGGGGGTGATTGAGCCCTCCAACCCCCAACCTCCAACCATCCGTCCTCTCCTTACTTCACCTCACAGCTCTCCTCCGCCGCCGCGTTGAGCTTCACCCGGACCACGCGGTTGGCCAGGGTGTCGTTGACGTAGGCGTAGTCGTCGGAGACGGCCACGTAGGTCGGCCAGGCCAGCGGCAGGGCCGGAGTTTTGACGGTCGCGTCCTTGCCTCCGGAGTCGGCGTTGCCGTACTTGCCGAAGGTGCCTATCCAGTTGTTGGCGTTGTCCACCACCTCGATCCGGAACTGGCCGAGGTTGGGATAGAAGACCCGCCCGTAGCCGTCGACGTCGAAGCCGGCGCCCTCGCACATGCAGAAGCCGGCGCCGCGGGTCAGCCCGTAGGGCGAGAAGCCGAAGCGCACCCACTCGGCGCCCTGGACGTCGGCGGGCCTGTAGCTGTAGCCGAGGTGGGTGCCGAAGGTCTGCTTGGGCTTGGCCAGCAGCTCGGCCGGCGGAGCGCCCTCGACGCACGGGGGCAGGTCCTTGTTGTACCAGATGACCCCGCCCGACGGCGGGAACTTGATGATGCTGGCGTACATGTTGCTCTCCCAGAAGGCCGCGGCCCCCTCGGGATCGCCGCTCAGCCCGCCCACCGACTTGCCGGCGGGGATCTTGCCGATCTTCCCGTCGAAGAACTCGGGGTACAGGCGGCCGGTGGGTTTCAGCATGTCGGCGAGGTAGATGTTGCCCTTACCGTCCATCCGCAGGACGGCGCCGACGGTGCACTGCCAGATGACCGTGCGCTTGGTCGCGCCGTCGGTGCCCAGCACGTTGACCGAGCTGTAGTCGCCGCCGCTGGCCTTGGGGTCCTTGCGGTACTCGGGCGGCAGGATGATGAAGATCTCCTCCATGCTGGGCAGGGCCAGGTTGCGCTGCATGAAGGTCATGATGCCGCTGTAGCTGATGGCATTGGTGCTCCGGCCCGGCCAGTTGGCCGGCTTGCCGTCGCGGTCCAGGCGGCGCAGGCCGGCGGCCCCCCAACCGTAGGTCACCAGGCTCCCGTCCGGAGCCACCGCCAACTGGGTGCCGTTATCGCCGACGCCGGCGATCTTGACGAGCTCGGTGACCTTGCCGGTCTTCTCCTCGACCCGGAAGTAGCGCTGGTCGCCGCCGCCCTTGACGTAGAGCTCGCCGCGGGGGCGGTCGAAGGTCAGGTCGCGGGGGCCCGGCGCCCAGGTCCGCTTGAGGTCGCGCGGGTCCGGCCGGCTGGCGAACTTGTCGCCGGCGTCCTCGATGCAGGTGAAGGGCGGCCCGTAGGGCAGGCCCGGGGCGTAGACCAGCACGGGCTTGGCCGAGGCGTCCACCACGATGCGGTGGACCCCGCCGTTGGGCGACAGGCCGGTCTTCGGCAGGGCAACCTTGCAGAGCTCCTTGCCGGTTTCGTACTTGTCGAACTTGATCAGGTCGGCGGTCTGCTTGCCGGTGTAGGCGCAGACGTAGACCGCGCCGGTGGCCGGGTCGACGCCCAGGCTCTGGGGATCCTTCACCTTGATCTCGCCGACGAAGGAGCGGTCGGCCTCCCTGAAGACCGCCACGCGGTCGGCGCCGGGGTCGGCCACGTAGAGCAGCCCCTTGGCCGCGGCCACCCCGCGCGGCGCGGTCAGGCGGTCCTTCTCCTTGCCGGCCTCCTTGAGGTCGCCGACGAAGACCTCGGCCTTGCGCGTCGCGACGTCGACCCGCCACACGCAGGGCAGCGGCTGCTGGTTCTTGCCCCAGCCGTCGTCGGCCGAAGCCAGGCCGGCGACGTAGACGCCCTTCTCGTCGGAGGCCATGCACAGCGCCGGGCGGCCGGTCACGGCCTTGAAGCCGGTGAAGAGCGGCGGGCTCAGGAACGTTTCGTACGGCGAACTGCCGTCGGCCTCGACGCACTCCAGCCGGCATCCGGCGACCAGCCAGTAGGCCCGGCCCTTGGAGTCCACCGCCGGGCAGGAGAAGCCCATCATCGACGGGCCCCGGTCGCCGCGGCCCTCGTAGTTCAGGTTGAGCTGCTGCATGTTGTAGACGCGCGGCACGAGGCTCCCGTCCTCGTCGGTGAATGCGCCCAGCACCTTGGCCTTCTCGGCCGGGAGGTTCGCCGGGTAGGGGATCAGCGTGCGCACGTACTTGCCGTCGCGGCCAATGATTTTGAGTTTCTCGCCGCCCTGGTTGCCGTTGGCGGTGCAGTCGTGGTGCCAGACGTAGAGCTGCCCGCCGGGGCCGGCGGCCAGCGCGCTGATCGCACCGGTGCCGACGGGGTTGTCGAGCAGGAAGCCGTCGAACTCCGGCTTGAGCCCAAGCTTGACGCGCACCTTGAATGGGCCGCCGGCGGCCGGCTTCCCGGCGTCGTCGCGGCCGTCCCACTCGAGCGCCTGGGCCAGGCCGGCCTTGAGTGGCTCGGGCGGCGCGCCGGCAGGCCCTGAGCCTGTCGAAGGGGCGCCGAGCACTCCGGCCGCCAGGTGCCGGACGACCTTGCCCTGGCCATCGAGCACCGCCACTTCGACATCGGTCGGCGCCGAAACAGAGAAGCTGATCTTGGCCTTGTCGCCGTCCTTGGCTACCGCCGGCTTGACGGAGAAACCCACCTCCGCAGCCAGAGGCGCCCCCCCGGCCAGCAGGAAGGTCGCCACGATTCCCAATGCAGTTCTCATCGGCCAACCTCCCTGCTTCAGTCCTTCACCACTTTGTCACCGCCGGCCGGGGCGTCGTGCTTCCAGAGGAACACGCCCGGCTCGTCCGCCCACATGATCACCCCGTGCTCCGGAATGAAGGCGCACACCGGCATGGCGTACTTCCCGTACGGCCACTTGGCGGTGAAGGCCGCCACCTCCCGGTACTCGTTCCTGTCGCTGTCGAACTCGTAGAGTTTCTTGGGCTCATCCTTGTTGCCGCCGAGCATCAGGTAGCGCCCGGTGGCCGGGTCGACGGTGATCTTGTCGCTCTGGACGCTGAGGTTCGTCGGGAAGTCCTTGAGCCTCTCGATCTTCCCGTCCTTCTTCAGCCGGGCGACGGTCTGCGGCTGCTGGTTGCCGCCGGCCATCAGCACCTCCTGCCGGTAGGGGTTGTGACGGAAGAGGCTGTGGTAGCCGTCGACGGGGCTGGCGCCCAGGTCCTCCCACTTCTGCCGCTCGTTGCTGAAGATCCAGGCGTTCTTCCCGAGGATGACCAGCCCGTCCATCGCTCCGAAGTACTCGATGGCCATCCCCGTGAAGCCGCTGTTGGCCGGGACGGGCGGGAGCTTGGTCCACTTCTCCTTGACCGCATCGAAGAAGGAGATGCCGCCGGCCAGGTCCAGCCCGTCCTTCCCGCCCTTGAAGCCGTTGTAGCGGTGGTAGAAGCGGCTCCGCTCGTGGTCGAACCCGTTGCTGCTGTAGATGTGGCCGAACTGTGTCCGGAAGCAGGGATTGTCGCTCTTGGGGTCCAGCTCGATGGCCCGCCAGGCGTTCTTCTCCTCGGAGTAGGCGATGAACTGGCGGGTCTGGCGCAGACCCATGTATAGGAACTGTCCGGTGCGGCTGTCCCAATGGGCGTCGTCGGTCCAGCCGGCGATATGCAGCCCGCCGGAGCCGCCGGCGTTCCGGCCACCGTCCACCACCGGAGAACTCCACAGCCCCTTGGGCATCTCGGTCTTGAGCTCAGCCCAGGTGCCCGGCTTCATAGCCGCCGCGAGCTTCCCGAGCTCGGTCCTGCCCCGGCGGGCCTCGGCCGCCTTCTTCCCCTCGTCCCCGCCCGGGAACCAGGGTCCCTCGCCGCCGGATGAAACCGATGAGATTCCAATCACCAGAAGAGCTATTGCCGATGTCGCGCGCTTCACGGCCTGGCCTCCTCCCTACTTCTTCACCTTCTCACCGGCTTCGCCGGCCCCGGCCGGCACGTAGCGGAACCTGAAGCAGTCCAGCTGGTAGTTCATGACCACCAGGTCCAGCTCCGGGCTGTACTGGCAGTAGCCGTTGGGCAGCGCGGCCGCGCCGCCCTTGACGCTCTCCCACTTGCCGTCGGCGACCCGGTAGACCATGGTGTCGTCGCCGGTCGGGCCGGTGATGAGATACGCGTCGTGCTTCGGGATGTAGCAGACGCCCTTGCCGCCCAGGCGCGGGTCGGGCTTGGCGCTCTTGTCGTCCTTGGCCGGAGGAGCGATGTCCCAGGGCTTGGGAAGCGCCGCGAACTCGCGCTTGGCCGGGTCGAAGGTGCAGAGGTTCGCGCCCAGGCGCAGGACCCAGAGGCTGCGCTTCGAGTCCCAGGTCGAGCGCGCGTTGTACAGGCTCATCGGGCACTTGTTCTTCAAGTCGGCCTTGGCCCACTTCTGGGCCTTGAGGTCGAACTCGGCGTAGAAGTTGCCGCCGTCGTTCAGGAAGATGAGCTTGCCGCCGGCCGCCCAGTGGGTCATGTGGTTTTCGTAGGGCGAGCACTTGTTGAGCTTCCAGACGTTGTCCTCGATGCAGGTCCAGCGCTTGGTCTCGAAGGAGTACTTCCAGGTGCGCTCGCCGTCCTTGGCCAGCTCGGCCTTGGCCTCCTCGGTGGCGTTGGAGCCGATGCGCCAGTTGGCCCCGAGCATCATGTAGAGCGCGTCCTCCCCCTCGACGTAGCAGATGCCGTCGTAGGTGTGCCGCGGCGTCGGGGTGGGGTGGTCCTTGTAGGCGGCGAGCAGCGCCCCGCCCCCGTAGGATCCGCCGGTCCAGTTGGCGATGTCCAGGCACTTGGCCGTGTCGGTGCGCGGGTCCCACTCGGCGCTGGTGTTGGTGTAGAAGCCCGGGGAGTAGCCGGCGCTCTTCGAGGCGATGCCGGTGCGGATGATCACCGTGCCGGTCTTCGAGCGCCAGATGTTGTCGGAGTAGCCGTCGGTGGTGTCCCAGCGGGCATCCTTGATCTCGGCCGGCAGCGCCGCCTTCCAGTCGACCGCCGCCTTGATCCAGGTGTTGGCGGGGACCTCCGCCGGAGCGGCCGGAGCGGCCGGGGCGGCCGGCTCGGCGGCCGTGGTAGCGAGCGTGCCGGCCAGGTACAGGCTGGAAACCAGGGCGCGAAGACTCATCTCACTTGCCTTTCCCGGACAGCTCGTCCTTGGCGCGCTTGTAGCGGTAGGCCAGCATGGTGGCATCGCCGCTGCCGCTGTCCCCGGCAAGATAGAAGAAGTGCGCGTTGTGCTCAGCGCTGTAGAAGCCGTGCCAGACCATGAACTTCATCATGGTGCGCTTGCCGGAGATGTCCGGCGCGGTGTTGCCCAGGTCGGTCCACTTGTTGGCCCCGGGGTCGTAGACCGCGACGGGGCCGTGGCTCTTGTGCCAGAGCAACACGTCGTTGGCGCTGTCAAAGTAGAGCTGCGCGTCGTTGGTGGCGCCGAGATCCTCGGGCTGTCCCTCGGCCTTGATCTCCTCCCACTTGGAGATCTTGACGTCGTAGAAGGCGAAGCCCTTGCCCTTGACCACCCAGATGCGCTCGCGCTTCGGGTCGAAGCAGCCGTTGGAGTCGTAGCCGGCCACGGCGGCGGGCACCTTGGGCCCCTCCGTCCAGGCGTTGGCGGCGTAGTCATATAGCCAGGTCTTGCCGGTGTGCGTGTAGAGCGTCTTCTTGAGCGACGGGATGTACTCGGCCACCCCCTCGAAGCGCCCGCCGGGGCCGGCCCCCTCGACGAACTTGCGTTCCCAGCAGCCCTTGGCCACGTCCCAGAGGAGCGGGTGCCGGGTCAGGGGGATGACCGGGCCGACGTTGCCGTAGGTGCGCTTCTCCTTGGGGACATCGAGCCACTCCCAGCGCTGGGGCAGGGCATTGCCCCACCAGGGACACTGCGTCCACATGATGTGGTAGAGCTTGAGGTCCGGGTTGTAGGTGGTGTTGTTGTAGGCGTGCGAGAGGTACGAAACCGGGACGTGGTTGCCGGCCTCGTCCACCTCGAAGCCGTGCTTGTCGAGGTGCAGCTTGGTCTCCTTGTTGGCACCGGGATAGAGGCAGATCCAGCGGTGGGCGTTGGCGTCGTAGAACCAGAGATCGTCCATGTAGCGCCCGTCGGACTTGACCGCGCCGTGGACGCCGGTGCCGCAGAAAAAGGCCCCGCCCAGGTCCGGCGCGGCGGCCATCTTCGAGCACCAGGCGCGCCCGCGGGCCACCCCCTCCTTGCCCCACTTGGGGTCGGCCGCCGGGCAGCCCAGGTTGATCCAGGAGTTGTCGCCCAGGGCCTTGAGCTTATCAATGTGCGGCCCCTCGGCCTTGGAGGGCAGCCCGGCCAGGGGATTCTCAGTCTTGGTCTTGGCTGGCTGGACCGGAGTCGTAGATTCGGCGGCCCCGCAGGACACCAGCGTTCCGGTCATGAGCACGGTTATGACTGCGATCGTTCTCATGGTCGGTCTCCTTCAAACGTCGCGCGGCGCGACCACGCTGCCGCAGTCCGTGAGCTTCAGCTCGACGCGCAGCACCATGCGCTCCGGCCGGCCAGAGCGGATGCGGTCCTCCAGGGCGCGCATGGCCAGCCGGCCCATCTCCTCGCGGTCCCAGGCCACGCAGGTGATGCCGGCCAGGTCGCCGGCCGGCTCGCCGGAACCAGGGGCGCCCCAGACCACCAGCGACACGTCCTCGGGACAGCGCAGCCCCCGGGCGGAGAGCTCGGCCATCACGCCGCCGAGCATCTCCCGGTGGGCGACCACCAGCGCCGTGGGCCGCTCGGCCGCGGAGAGGATCGCCGCAGCCGCTTCGCGCCCGCCTGACTCGTCAAGCGCGGCGCGCGCGACCCAGGCCGGGTTGAACCGTCCGCCGCGGCGCAGCAGCCACTCCCGGAAGCCAGCCAGTCGCTGCCGCGGGTGGACGGCCTCCTGATCAGTGACCACCAGCCCCACCGCCTGGTGCCCCCGCTCGGCAAGGTGATCCATGGCCAGGGCGATGCCCCCGGCGTTATCCTGGATGACCGCGGTGGCGGTAACCCCTTCAAGATCGTTCTCCACCAGCACGAAGGGAATGCCCTTGCCGGCCATCATGCCGGCCAGTTCCGGGCTGGTCCAGTCGAGCAGCACCCCGCGCAGGTCGCGCCCCCAGCGCTCGGCCAGCGATCCGGCCAGGCTCGAGGCCTTCTGGCTGGTCACGTATAGCTCCAGCCCCAGGCTGTCGGCCTCGAGGATGGCTCCGTTGACGATGCCGGTGTGCAGGCTGTCCAAGGCCGGCCGGCCGGACTGGTCGCAGTGCACGAAGAGCACCGCGCGGGCCCTGTCGGCTTCGGCCCGCCTCGGCTCCCTGGCGATGACGAAGTACCCGCGGCCCGGCTGTGCCTCGACCAGCTGCTCAGCGCAGAGTTGCTTGAGTCCCCTGCGCACCGTCACTCTCGATATGTCGAAGCGCTCCGAGAGGGCGCGCTCCGACGGCAACGGCTGGTTGCGCCACCGACCTGCGTCGATTTCCTCGCGCAGGCGTTCGGTGAATCTGTCAGTAAGAGTCTGGCCTGCAGGCATCGGCTTCCTCCGAACTGGTATTATGGTCGTACTACCGGTATTATCTACACCACAGGTCCATCAGGTGTCTTATGAAACTCTCTCTTTATGGATTTGGAGTCCGCCCGACAGATGTATCGGCCCAATAATTGGCCGGATAGGATGCTGGTGACACTCCAGCCACGCACGGCCGTTGGAGGCCGATGAAACAACTAGCTGTGCCATGGCCCTCTGTCACTGGAGTTTTTAACGGAGGCCGGCTGTGGTCGGCATCAGGATCCCCGTTGCCTCGGCACGGGCTCAGAACGGCTTCGTTTGACAAATGACGGTTGTTCGGGACCGGCCCGATCACTATACTTGGGCAGGACCGCAGGAGACCAGCTGTGGGCTCATTGCATCGCATGGGAGCCTCCCGCACAGCCGCACCAGCGACGACTGCCGGGCTGTTCTCCTCTCCCGCCTTCCCCCGCTGCCAGGGGGCGGTTCGATGAGGGCGCTAGTCACCGGCGGCGCCGGGTTCATCGGCCGCTGGGTCGTGGCCGAGCTGCTCTCCCGCTCGGCTGATGTGCTTGTACTCGACAATCTCTCCTCGGGCTGCGAGGCGAACCTCGCCGAGTTCGCCGGGCGCTCCGGCTTCCGCGAGTTCGTGGTCGGAGACATCCGCGACCGGCGCCTGGCCGGGGCGCTGCTCGGGCGCGGCGTCGACCTGGTGCTGCACCTGGCGGCCAAGATCAACGTGCAGGACTCCATCGACCGCCCGGCCGAGACCTTCGACGCCGACGTGGCCGGCACCTTCGGGCTGCTGGAGCTCTGCCGGGAGCGGAGAACGCCGTTCCTGTTCATGTCCACCTGCATGGTCTACGCCCGGGCGCTCGACCGGGCCATAGACGAGAAGCACCCTACCTTCCCGGCCAGCCCCTACGCCGCGGCCAAGCTCTCCGGGGAGGCCTTGACCCTGTCGTATGGCCAGGCCTACGGACTGCCGGTGGTGGTGGTCCGGCCCTTTAACACCTACGGCCCGTTCCAGCGCGCCGACGGAGAGGGCGGGGTGGTGTCCATATTCTGCCAGCGCGAGCTCGCCGGCAGGACGCTCGACATCTACGGCTCCGGACGGCAGACCCGCGACCTGCTCTACGCCACCGACTGCGCCCGCTTCGTGGTCGAGGCCGCGGCGGGCGACAGGGTGCGCGGACGGGTGCTGAACGCCGGATCGGGCCGCGACGTGACCGTCAACGAGCTGGCGGCCATGATCTGCCCGGACGCAGAGAGGATCCGGCACGTCGAACACATCCACCCGCAGAGCGAAATCATGAAGCTCCAGTGCGACTACCGCCTCGCCCGGGAGCTGCTGGGCTGGGAGCCGCAGGTTCGCCTGGAGGAAGGCGTCGAAAGGGTCCGCGAGTGGCTCAGGCACCAGACTCGCTGAGGGGGCTGCCGGTCGACCTCGACGAGGTCGCCGCGGCCATGGACCACCTGGACCGCAGCGAGACCGACCACTTCCTCAACCTGGAGACCGGCGAGGTCATCACCCTGTCCACCAGGCTGCTCAACGCCGTGCGCAAGGGACTGAAGCTCGAGGACACCGATCTGCCCGAGTGGCAGCTGGAGGACGCCCCTCTGGCCCAGGCGGTGGTCCGCGACGACAAGGGCGCCGGCTTCGCGCGCATCCCCGAGGCCCGCTGGACCGAGGACCACCGGCTCAAGGTGCGCTTCGCCCAGGCCATCAAGCACGAGGCGCTCCGCGAGAAGGTGGCCATGGCCGTCTACGCCCACGACGGCGGCAGCCTCTTCGAGCAGCTGCTGGTCGGCTATCCCCAGCTGAGGGCGGCCTGGTACCGCTACCAGGCCCGCCACAAGCGCGAGTGGGCCAAGCGCTGGCTGATTCTGCTGGGCATCGAACCGCTGGAACTGGATCTGTAACGCCTCCGGGCGGAGGCGAGCCAAGCCATCGGCTGCGGGTCGTGCGGGCTACTTGCCGGTCTCGGACTCGGCGGCGGCCCTGGCCCTGGTTGCCGCCTCCGCATCCGGGCCGGCGGCGATCGTGACCACGAACAGGACCAGCCGCTCGGCCTCCTTGGACTCGGCGGAGTCGCCCTTGGGGCCGCCGGCACCGGCTCCGGCACCACCCCAGGCCCGCGGTCCGGCGGCGGCCGCGCCCAGGGGATCCACGGTAAACGCGAAGGCTCCCGGAGCGGCGGCGGAGGCGTCCGCCGACTTCTTGTCATCGGCCTCCTCCGCCTTCCGGGACGAAGCGTCCCAGATGGCCAGCGCCCGCTGGAAGGCCTCCAGGCGGCTGGCCGGCACGGCCAGGATCACCGCGCGCCTGGAGGCAGCCTCCAGGTATCCGAGACCGCGCTCGGCGGGCTTGCCTGCGACTTCCTTCAGTTTCTTCTCGCGGCTGGCGTCCAAGCCCTTGGCCAGGCCGGCGACCTTGGGCTGCTCAGCGCCCGCGACGGCCCCCTCGCTGGCGACACCGGCGGCCACCCCGACGGCGCCACCGGCAGGGGCGGACGAGGCCAGCTCGCGACCGCCCAGGTTCTCGGCGATCGCGACCAGCCGACGCACCGCGACCTCCGGGTCGTCGGCCCGCAGAGCCAGGCTGCGGCGCTCCGGAGCGGCCTCCCGGCTTTCCTCTAGGCCCGCGACAGGCGACCTGGTCAAGCCTTCGGACGTGGAGAGCTTGGCTGGTGCGCCGGTCTGCTTCTTCTGTCCGTCGCGGCGGCCCATCGCCAGGTCAGCGAGCGCATCCTCGTCGGCGGACGCGGGCGGAAGTACCACTGGAGCGGGACCGGGGGCGGGGGCGGCAGGCTTGCTGGCCAGCGGGGCGGCCGGCCTGGGCGGGGAGGGCGGAGGTGCCGGCGCGGCCGAGTCAGCCACGACAGCCGCAACGGCGCCCGGAGCGACCTCGCCGGTCCCGCCGGACTTGCGGTAATCGGTGTGGCCCCCGTCGGCCTCGCGCTTCACGCCTGCGTGGAACCTTTCCTGTTCCCGTTCGCGGAGGGCATCGTGCTCACTGCGCTCGCGATCCTCGTGCCGGCCGGCGTGGGAACCTCCGCCGTCCCGAACCGGCGCACGGCCCGGCCCCTCAGCCTTGGCACAGGGCGGGGCGGTCCGGCAGGGGGCCTCGGCGTCGACCGCGCCCGGGCCGCGGCCGGCGCCGAGCAGGGTGACGGTCAGGAGCAGCGCGGCCGCAGCCGCGGCGGCCGAGCCGGCCAGCCACGGCCGGCGCCAGAGCGGACGCGGCTGAGCGGCCGCGGCGGCGGATGCGGCCAAGCCGGCCGGGACGCAGGCCTGCCGGGCGACCACGAACTTCTCGGCGAAACCTGCCGGGGCCGACGGGCGGGGCAGGGACTGAAGGGCGCTGACCACCAACCGGCGCTCGGCAAGCGCGGCGGCGCAGTCGGCGCAACCGGCGAGATGCGCGGCCACTTCGGCGGCGCGCTCGGCCTCCAGCTCGCCGTCAAGGTAGGCGTCGAGCTCGGCGCGGATCAGCTCACAGCTCACAGCCCATCCTCCTCAGGCGCGTGGCCAGCTCTCCCCTGGCCCGATGCAGCCGGCTCTTGACGGCCTCGCGGCTGACTCCCACCAGGTCGGCGATCTCCTCGTAGTCCAGGCCCTCGATGTCGCGCAGGACCACAACCTCGCGGTGGTCCCCGCTGAGATCCTCCAGGGCCTCCTGGACCTTGCGGACCATCTCGCGCCTCTCGGCCAGCTCGTCGGGCCCGGACTCGATGGCGGCCATCTCGATGCCCCCGTCCCCATCGTCCCCGGAGTCCCCCTGCCGGGCGGCCGCGCCGGCCAGCACCGCCATGGGGACCTCCCTTCCGCGGCGCCGGCGCTCCGAGCGGTGCCCGGAGCGGGCCAGATTCAGGGCGATCCGGTACAGCCAGGTGTAGAAGGCCGATCCCCCCTGAAACTGGTCGAGCGCCCGGCAGGCGCGGAGGAAGCACTCCTGGGCCAGGTCCTCGGCGTCCTCCGCCGAGCCGGTCAGCCGCAGGAGCAGGCCGTAGACGCGGTCCTGATGCAGCTCCACCAGCCGGTCGAAGGCCTCGGAGCTGCCCGAACGGGCCAGCGCCAGCAACCTGGCTTCCTCGGACGCCGCCTTCATGCCCTTCGACTCCAGAGAGCCCACTCCGGTTTCCTCAAAATCCCGAAAAACCTCGCCCGGCAAGGGGGGCCAAACCGGCCGCCAGCCACCTGGTCACCGGCTGGCAACCTCCAGTTTCAGCCTGCGGCGGCCGCCTTCAAGTGGATTTCGCCGCGTCGTCCGGGGGCTTGCCGCCCGCGGCCGGGGTTGCGGCCGCCCGGCTACCCGCCCGGCGCTCGGCGCGCTTCCGGCGGAACCAAATCACGCCCCGGAACACGATCGGATAGGTCAGCAGCGCCAGCGCTCCGGCCGAGATGGCCATGCCCACGAGCACGGCCCAGATCACGCCCCAGCCCAGCTCGGCACCGGCGGCCAGGGCCTCCCGGATCGAGGCGCCGAACTCGTGCAGGCGGATGGCTCCGAGGGCCTCGGCCAGCCGGCGGATGTGCTCGCGCTCGGCCTCGGTGCCGCCGCCCAGGACGGCCCGGCCGAGCAGGTACTGGAGGACGAAGATCGGCGGGCCGGTGACGGGATTGACCAGGAAGGTGGGCAGCACCGTGGCCGCCTTGTTGACCCGCAGCAGCAGGGCCAGACCGATGGCCAGGAGAAGCTGCAGACCGTAGGTCGGGCCGAACGCTATGAGCACCCCGAGGGCCGCGCCCATGGCGATGGAGCGCGGCGGATCCCCCAGCCCGAGCAGCCGGCGGGCCCAGATCCTGGCGCTGACGCCGATCTTCCGCTTCATTCCCCGCCCGCCAGCGCCGCTATCTCGCCGGCGTGGCAACGGGCCAGCCGCTCGAGCATCTCGCCGGCGCGGGCCACGCAGTCGGCCGGCGGGGCAAGCTCGGTGAGCTGCCAGACGCGCGCGAGGCCGGCCCCCCGGGCCTCGTCGGCCGGGAGCCGCGCGCAGCCGACCAGCGCCGCCGCCGGCACGCCGGCCCGGGCCGCCCGGCGGGCCGCGGCCACCGGGGCCTTGCCGCGCAGGCTCTGGACGTCGAGGGCGCCCTCGCCGGTCACCAGGCAGCGCGCGGAGCGCAGTCGCGCGTCGAAGCCCACCGCGTCCATGACCAAGTCGGCGCCGGGAACGAGCCTGGCGCCGAGGAAGGCGACCAGCCCCGCCCCCAGGCCGCCGGCCGCTCCAGCGCCGGGGAGGCCGGCCACGTCGCGGTCGAGGTCCGCCAGAACGCACCCGGCCATCCGGCCCAGGGCCACCTCCAGGCGCTCGACCATCTCCGGCGTGGCGCCCTTCTGCGGCCCGAACATCCGCGCCGCGCCGGTCGGGCCCAGGAGCGGCGAATCCACGTCGCAGGCCACCCTGATCTCGAGGGCGCGGATGGCCGGCGGCAGTCCCGCCGCGTCTATCCGCGCGAGCCGCTCGAGGGCGCCGCCGCCGTCGGGGAGCTCCCGGCCGCGGTCGTCGAGCAGCCGGACACCGAGGGCCGCGGCCATCCCCGCGCCGCCGTCCACCGTGGCGCTGCCGCCGATCCCCAGGAGGAGGCTCCGCGCGCCGCGCCGGGCGGCGTCCAGGATCAGCTCCCCGAAGCCCCGGGTGGTGGCCAGCAGCGGGTTGCGGCCAGCCTCCGGCACCAGCGGCAGGCCGGAGGAGGCGGCCATCTCGATGACCGCGGTCGCTGGTTGTGAGCCGGGGGTGGAGGGGGAGAGCAGGGCGTAGGCGGCGCGGACCGGACGACCCATCGGACCAGTGGCCTCGACCTCCACGCGCTCGGCCCCGGGCAGCGTCAGGAAGCAGTCGACCAGCCCCTCTCCGCCGTCGGAGAGCGGAAGCTCGTCGGCCTCGAGCCCGGCCGAGACCAGCCCGCGGGCGATGGCCGCGGCCGCCAGCCGGGCCGACAGGCTGCCCTTGAAGGTGCAGGGGGCCACCAGGATTCTCATCGGGGGCATTCTAGCCGCCCGGCGGCGGCATTGCCAATGGCGGCGCGCTATCGTCTCTGCGCCGGAAAGGCCCGACGGAAGGCCGGCTCGAAGGCGGCCAGCTCCTTCTCCATGCCGGCCAGCTTGAGATACTTGATCAGGTTCTCGCCGACCAGGCGCAGGGCGATGCGCTCCTGCGCGCCGCCCCCCTGGACGCCAAGGTCCATGGAGCGCCACGCCCCGGTGAGCACCTCCACGGCCTTGCGCGGCTCGCCCTTGGCCAGCAGCTCGTCCAGGCACTTGGCCGCCTCCTGCGTGACGTGCCCGTCCCAGGGGAAGCCGGACACCGCGTCGAGGTAGGAGCGGAGCGCCAGGTCCGGCTTGCCGTCGGCCTCGCGCCTCCGGCCCTGGGCCACCTTGAGCTCGGCAGCCAGGTCCGGGCGCTTCTTGAAATAGGCGAAGCAGGCCTCGTAGAGCCGGTCGCGGTCGGCCTCATCCTTGACCGCCGCCAGGAAGAGCTGCACCGTGCGGCAGGCGAAGTCCGGCGAGTAGCGATCGACCGACCGGAAGAGCAGGTCGCTGAAAGCCTGGATCTCCTGCTGGCTGAAGGCGCCGCGGGCCGCGGCCGCGCCCACCAGCTGCCAGCTGCGCAGGGCGCAGGGGTTGGCCTGCACCGAGGAGTAGAGCAGGTCGTGCAGCAGCTTGCGGCGCCCGGGCGCCAGACCGGAGAGATCCGGCAGGGCGGCTTCCGGGGGGTCGCCGGCCGCGGCCGCGCCCGGAGCGTCGCCCAACAGCAGGAAGAGCGCCAGTCCCCGGCGGGCGTCGGCCGACTCGACCGCCGAGCGCGGGAGGATCGCGTAGCCCGCGCTCATGGCCACCTCCCCGTCGGTGACGATGGCGCGGCGGCAGGCCGGCGAGAAGGTCTCTCCCCGCCAGTAATGGTCGTAGCCGTAGCGCGCCATCCGGAAGTCCCAGAAGATCGCGCCGTCGTGCTTGCGCAGCACGCCCACCCAGGCGTGGGCCCCCCGCCCGCCGATCCCCCGGCAGTAGGCCGCCGGAATGCCCAGGCACTTGGCCACCGAGGTGGCGTAGTAGGCCTGCTCCATGCAGATCCCGCCGCGCTCCTTGATGTTCATCAGGCTGTAGCGCAGGCTCTTGTTGCGGCCGCCGCCCAGCGCCCCGGCGTCCTCGGTCCAGCGGATCTCGAAGAAGACCCTCGCCGGGTTCTGGTTGTCCAGGTAGTTCCTGAGGACGAAGTCGCGCTCGTCCTTGGGCAGGGGGTGGTCGACCAGGTAGAGGAGCAGCTCGTGGGGCAGCTGCTCTGGCGACCAGCGCAGGAACGCGCCGCCGTTCAGGTAGTAAACGTAGATGTCCTCCAGGCGATCGGCGGGCACCTCCAGGCCGGTCCAGGGCAGCCACTCGTAGGCGTCCCAGATCCGGGCGAGGGCGATGAGCATCTCGCTGTGCCGCAGGTAGCGTTTCTCGTCGACGCCCTTGACGGCCTTGAGCCTCCGGAGCACCTCCACGGCCTTCGCCGGCGAGTCGGTCGGCTCGAGCGCATGCAGGAAGCGAGAGCAGAACTCGCGCTGTTCCAGGAACCAGGCCAGAAAGGCGCGGCCCTCGTCGTCCGCGGGGAAGTCCAGCAGCCGGCCGACGTTGAGGTAGTGCTCCAGGATCTCGAGATCCCCGGCACCCCTGCCCAGGGCTTCGGGCTCGGCCAGGGCCTTGCCCAGCCGCCCGGCGACCTCCGCGCGGAAGGCCCCCAGCGTTCCGGCTTTGGCCGCGGCGATGGCCCTGGCGCGCAGTTCGTCCTCGAGCGGCGGGGCGGTCTCGCCGCCGCGGGCCGGGCATGCGGCCGCCGCCGCGGCCAGGAGCGCCGCGGCCAGACAGGCCGAGAAGAGGGACATCAGGCGCGTCGACATCGCACGCATTTTCTCCATATGAGTGGACGGAATCAACGGGGGATTATTATTGGCCGGCTTGAGGCCTTTTGGCATTGACAATCCGGGGAACGAGCGATAGTAGTTGCTTTCATCGCCGGCGACGCCTCCGCTTCCGGAGCCGCCGGCGAACCGGTCCTCGGAGGGGCTACGCGAGATGGGTAAGGCCGCGAGGCACATCGGCGCCGCAAAGGTCAATGGCCGCAGCAACGGATCCAAGCCGATGGATGGCCCGATCCTGAACCCCGCGCAGTTCGTGACCGCCGAGGTCCACCGCACCCCCCCCTCCATAATGAAGCTGAGCCTGCCCAAGCGCATCCGCTCGCTCATCAAGCTGCACGGCACTCCGCTCATGGTCCTGGACAAGTCGAAGCTGGTCGAGGAGTACCAGCGCTTCCGCCGCCGGCTGCCGCGGGTCAAGCTCTACTACGCCATCAAGTCCAACCCCCACCCGGACATCATCCGCACCTTCCGGGACCTGGGCGGCTGCTTCGACGTGGCCAGCGAGGGCGAGCTCCGCCACGTGCTCAATCAGGGCGTGGCCCCCAGCCGGATCATTTACGCCAACCCCATCAAGAGCCCGGGGTCGCTCGAGTACGCCCGGCGCCACGGCGTCAACTTCGTGACCTTCGACAACGAGCCGGAGCTCTACAAGCTGGCCAAGCACGCCCGCGGCTGCCGGGTGCTCTGCCGGCTGAAGTGCTCGAACCTGGGCAGCATCGTGGAGCTGTCGCTGAAGTTCGGCACCGACCCGGACCAGGTGGTGCCGATGCTGCTCAAGGCGCGGTCGCTCGGCCTCAGGCCCGAGGGCGTGAGCTTCCACGTCGGCTCGCAGTGCACCAACTACCAGAACTACCACCAGGCCATGGAGGAGTGCGCCCGGATCTTCCGGGAGGCGCGCAGCGTCGGTCTCAAGCTCAAGACCCTGGACATCGGCGGCGGCTTCCCCATCCGGCACCTGACCACCGACCGCGTCAACCTCGAGAGCTTCGCGGCGCAGATGCGCCAGGAGCTCGACCGGCTGTTCCCCAAGGAGGTCGAGATCATCGCCGAGCCCGGCCGGGCGCTGTGCGGCCCCGCCGGGATGCTCATCACCCGGGTGGCCGGACGCTCGATCCGCAGCAACAAGAACTACTACTACCTGGACGACAGCGTCTACGGCGACTTCTCGGGCATCGTATTCGACCACTGCAAGTACGAGTTCAAGACCCTCAAGCACACCGAGAAGTTCCTCAGCGTGCTCGCCGGCCCGACCTGCGACAGCTTCGACACCATCTCGCTCAGCGAGGAGATCCCGGAGCTCGAGGTCGGCGACGTGGTCTACGTCCAGAACATCGGCGCCTACAGCTGCGCCAGCGCGGTGATGTTCAACGGCATCCCGTCGGCGAAGGTCATCGTCGTCTGACGGCCGGGGCTTTCACCGCAGAGGTCGCGGAGTAGCGCAGAGGGCAGTTGGGGTTGTCAGTGCTTATGCAGCAGGTGGTGTAGGGCGTAGGCAAGGCCAGCTCCTACCAGCCCCAGGCAGATCGCCATCCAGGCCTTCCTTCGCGCTCCGTAGATCCGGCGGGCAGCGTATCTGCCCACGGGGTCATCGTCCGGAATGTCCGACGCGGGAGGGGCTTTGAGGCCCTTGATGTTGATCAGCGCCATGGCCCCGACGAGCACAGCGATTGCGCCAGCGATGAGTGCGCCGACGTCAGCGTAGAACGCCAGGGCCAAGGCCAGGATGCCGGCCACCGACGCCCCGTCGGCCAGCCTAGCGGTGAAACACCAGGCACGCGGTTCGGGGCGGGGCGTTTTCTTTTCCTCTGTCTGCGGCATTCCGATTCACCTCAAGACGAAAGCCGGGGCGTCCTCTGCGTTACTCCGCGCCCTCTGCGGTGAAATCCCCCGTCGTCAGCCCTGGGCCCGCGCCATGAACGTGGTGAACTGCCACTCGTCGGCCTTCGCCGGCTTCTTCGCGCCGCCGTTGCCGTGGGCGTTATCCCAGTTGTCGAGCGGGCTCCAGTCGACCGGCTTGGAGACGCACGGGCCGAGGTAGGGCCGGGCGTCGCGCAGGATCTCATCGTGGGGCAGGTCGTCGGGGACGCAGACGCCCTTCCGGGGGTTCCTGATCATCCACATCGTCGCCGCCACCAGCGAGCAGGCCACCTGCAGAGTGGTGGCGTTCTGGTGCGGGACGAGCTTGCGGGCCTCGTGGATGTCCAGGAGCGAGCCGATCCACCAGCTGCGGAAGTCGTGGCCCATGAGCAGACAGCCGAGCTCGTCGCGGCCCTCGGCGATGTCGTCGCCGAGGATGCGCAGCTTCGGCTGCATCCGGTAGTTGAGCATCTGCAGCTCGACGAGGCTGGCGATGGCCGAGTCGCACAGGCCATAGGCGTAGTGCACCGTCGGGCGGTAGGCGGCCTTCGCGCCCTTCCAGACGGTGAGGTGGTCGGAGATGGTGAAGGCTTCACCGTGGCGGATGACCCGGCCGATGATCTCGCCGCAGGGCACCCAGGAGCGCACCCAGGTGTTGAGCCCCCAACTGCCCAGGCAGATCTGGTTTTTCGGGCCGGACTTGTGCTGCCAGGCGCGCGGCGGGAGCTTCCTCTCGTGCGTCCCCCAGCCCATCTCGGCGGGGCTGGTGCCCTCCTCGTATAGGCCCTCGATCGACCAGGTGTTGACGAACTCGTTCTCGCGCTTGGGGACCGAGGCGATCTGGGTGTCGCGCTCGCTGATGTGGATGACCTTGACGCCGAGCGTCATGGCGAGCTCGTTCCAGGCCTGGCGGCCGAGCGCGTCCTGGAGCTTCTCGCGGCGCGCGCCGCCGGGGGCCTTGTCGCCCTTGCCGGCCAGCAGCCGCTTGACCATGTCCGCCAGCGCCTGCTTGGTGAAGTGCGAGACGAGGCCGGGGTTGGCGCCGTGGTCGAGCACCGCGGTGGGGCCCTGGTTGTCGCCCCAGCCGGCGATCATCCTGCGCAGCGCCATGTGCCTCACGTAGAGCGTCCGGTCCGGCGGGGTCTTCGTGCCGATGCCCTCGTAGGGATCCCAGACCTCCACCGAGGTGTTGGTGTAGAGCACGCCGTGGTCGCGGCACCACTGGAGGATGTCGTTGCAGCCGATGTTCCAGCCCAGGTCCACGCAGAGGTCGCCGGGGCCCAGGTACCTGCCGAGCAGGGCCCCGAGGTTCTCCCGGGTGATGCGCGCCTTCACATACTTCGCGCCGGCGGCGGCGAGCGCCGTCCCGGCCTTGACGGTGACCGGGTCGTCGGTGAAGTCCATAATCGTGTAGCGCGACCTGGGCGCGCCCAGGTGCTTGAAGAGCAGCGGCATGGCGCAGCGCGAGACGCCGCCGAGGCCGATTACCAGGATTCTGCCGTTGAACTTCATGTCTTTCTCCTCTGCCGTCGTGCAATGGGTTCGACGCGCGCCGCGGGGACAGTATCCGACCCGCGGGTTACCGCCGGACGACGCTGGGCTTCAAGTGGGAGCGGACGGTGCCTCGCACCGGACGGTACGGCTCATCCATTCACGCGCGACGAAGTTCACGGCGGGGAGTATGCCCGGGTTTTCGGGAGGCGCAAGGAAAAAACAACAACAAAACGTCGGCCTTCGTCCATCGGCATTCGGCTTTCGACACAACAACTAATGGCCGAGCGAGACGAAGTTTGCCCACGCGTTTCCTCGGCCGTTCCGAAAGCCAAAGCCCAAGGCCGAAAGCCGGCCGTTACCGCAGCGACCGCACCGTCAGGACGGTGATCCGGCCGGGCTGCACGGGCACGCCCGCGAACTCGGCGCGGTGCCCTGTGGGATTGCCGGCGGCGTCCTGAAACTCGACAACCATCGTGTGCGCTCCGACCGGCAGCCGCATGCGTGCCACCTGGAAGCTGGCCGGCAGGGTCAGCCAGCTGCGGGTGTCGGCCTGGTCCAGGGCGTTGAGCAGCTGGAAGGTGACCACCGCCGCCTGGATGGCCAGGGCCTCGCGCTCCGGGTGCTCCTTGCGGTCCTTCTTGCTGCCCTTGACTGCCTCGTGGACCCCTACGGCGGCCGCCGTCTTGATGGCCGCCTTGGCCGCCCGGCGGGCCAGGATCGGCCCCATCCGGTCCTCCAGCGTCTTGATGGCGGTGGCCTCGACGTCCTCCAGCGTCTGGGTCCGGACCGGCGGGAGCCCGGCGGCGCTGAGGACCGCACCGCGCTCAATGTAGTCCAGCTTCTTGTAGACCGGCAGGTCCAGGAGCTCGTCGCGCTGGACCTTCACCGGCGCGCGGCCGCACTGGTAGACCAGCACCACTTCGCCGGTGCCGTTCTCGACGGCACGGTCGAACTTGATGCCGAACTTCTTCTCCCAGGCCTCGGCGTCGTCGCGGAAGCCCAGTCGCCAGGCCAGCCGGACCAGGTCGGCCCGGACCGGCTCGAAGTCCGGCCGGAGCTTGTGGACCAGCTTGTACTCGATGTAGGCGTCGTTGGGCTCGCGGTCCATCTCGAAGGCCACGCCCGAGAGGTAGCGGGCGAAGGCGTTCTGGAGGTACGGGCGCTTCCTGAGCTCGGCGAACTCGCGCAGCTTCCAGTCCAGCCGCCGGCACTCCACCAGGGCGTTCTCGGGGGCCCGGGGGCCGCCGGCGACCAGGAAGTTCAGGGCCATGACCGCGTTGACCAGCACGGCCTCGAACTCCTCGCCGACGTAGGGCAGGGCCCGGTCGTCGGTCAGCACCGCGGCGGTCTGGGCGCCGGCCCCCGTCGAGAAGTTCAGCTCCTCGATGAGGTCGTCGGCCTTGACCAGGTACTTGTTGGAGAGTTCGCGCCGCCCGGCGGCGTGGAAGGCCATGCCCGCGTCCAGGTAGTAGAGCAGGCGGTCGCGGTCCTCGCCGCGCCGCTTCTGGGCATAGGTCTTGCCGGCGGTCTCGAAGTCCCCGGAGTAGAAGGCCTGCCGGGCGTCGGCGGTGCGCGCCTTGTAGTCGGAGCAGCCCGCCACGGTCAGCGCCGCGGCGGCCAGAAGAATCACGGACGCCAGCGACTGGCGCAAGGGAACCCCCTCTGCGGCCTGCGGCCCGAAGCGCGGCTACTTCTGGATGCGCTTCTTGATTTCCTTCTCTTCCTGCCAGGCCTTGGTGTTCTTGGAGACGTTGACCAGGCTGAGCTTGATGTAGTAGTAGTCGACCTTGACGCTGCCCTGCTTGGCGGGCACGTTCTCGATCGAGCCGATCAGCACGTAATCGCAGCCGGTCTGCTTGCCGGGGCCCTTCTGGGTGGCCGGGTCGACCATGCCCGAGGCCATGTAGTCGTACTCCTTGGCCAGGGCCTCGCGGGCCTCGCCGGCGACCAGCTCGACCTTGCCGCTCTTGAGGATGGCGGTCTCGATCCGGTCCATGATGATCCGGGTGTTGAGCCGGCGGTCGGTGCGGTTCTTGATCTCCAGGGGCAGGAAGACCGGGGTCTTGGCGGCCTTGGCGATCAGCGGGCTCTTGTCCAGGAACTCGCCCAGGCTGGCGCCCAGCTCGTCGGCGGTGGCGCGGATGTCGGTGTCCGAGAAGTCCTTGCTGACCGTCAGGCTGCCGGGGTCGTCGTACTTGACCTCCGGCTCGCAGCCGGCCACGAGCAGCCCGGCCAGAGCCAGGGAAAGAACCGCGCCGATGGAAAGCAGCTTTTTCATCTCCGAAGACCTCCCTTGCCTGTTCCCGCAGTCAGCCGGGCGCCTGGCGCCGCGCGCCGCGCCGGCTACTGCTTGGGGTCGAACTCCCGGACGGTGACGGTCGCCCGGACCGCGCCGGGCTGGGTGGTGGAGCCGTTCAGGGTGGCCAGTTCGCCGCGGCCGATGGTCAGCATCACCCAACCCTTGGCGGTGGAGGTGACCTCGCGGCCGTCGGCGTTGAAGAACTGGACCTTGTACTCCAGCTGCCAGGCCTTGCTGCGGTTGGACTCGTTGCGGATCTGGGCCTGGATGCGCTTGAGATCGCCGGCCTCGTCCTTCTCGCCGTTCTGTTGGACGACGGTCAGGCTGGAGGGCACGCCGATGAACTGGACGCTCTGGGTCATGGGGCCCTGGGCGATGACCGTCTTGGTCTGGCTGCAGCCGGCGGCGGCCGCGAAGGCCAAGAGGGCCAGAAGCGTGGTGAGTCTCAGGTATGTCATGTCTGCCAAGCCTCCTACGGGCCCCGGTCTGGGGCCGCGACGTGCTCCTTGACGGCCTCGGACGAGGCCCTATTCAGCCCGCAGGCATTTTCCTCCCGGGGCGGCGGGCTGCAAGGGAAAAGCCCGGGAACCGCCGGACGCCTCCGTCCAGTCCGGGTCAGGCCTTGCCCAGACCCTGTTTCTCCTCGGGCTCGACGGCCTCCAGGTGCCCGGCCAGGGCCTGCCGGGCCTGCTCGGCGAACAGGTTCTTGCCGAGCTCCTCGGCCCGCTTGGCCATGCGCTCCCAGTCGGCCGGGGTGGCCATCTCGGGCATGGCCTTGGCGATGCGCTTGAGCATGAAGGCGTCGCCGAGCTTGAAGGCCTGTTCCTTGATGCGCCCGAGCCCCTTGGCGTCCCGGGCCTGCTCGAAGAACTGCAGGGCGTCGTCGAACCGGCCTTCCTCCTCGTAGGCCTGGCCGTATTCGGAGAGGGTCGCGGCCGGCGTGTCCACGCCGTAGAGTATCTCGCGGCGCCTGAGCGGATCGGGGAGGTTCACTGCCATGTGGCTGCCTTTCTGCCGCCGCCGGCGGAGGCGGCTCCGGGCGGGATTCTCGCCCCGGCAGCGGAATATTCAACCACCTTCGCCGCGGTCAGAAGTCCGCCAGCGCCCCGCGGGCCGCGGCGGCGGCGCCCAGGGGCAGGGGGGCGCGCAGCTCGGCCCACAGCCCGCGCTCGGCCCGTCCGACGACCAGCTCCAGGGCGCCGAGGTGTTCGGCGAGCTCCTCTGAGGCGGGCAGCTTCCGGGCGGCGCTGACCGGCAGGGCGCCGGCCAGCCCGGCGTCGGCGGCCGCGGCGCCGGCGAAGGGCATGAGCGCGGCCAAGTCGCACCGGATGCCGAGCAGGCCGTAACCCAGGCGGCGGGCGTCGGCCGCCTCCAGCCAGCGCCCGCCCCGGCCGGACAGGAGCTCCTTGAGCGGCACCGTGGAGCTGGCCGCCAGCAGCCGGTCGCCGCGGAAGGCGCAGCAGGGGGCCGGACAGTACGGGTCGACCGGCGAATGGCCCTCCAGCCAGGCCAGGCGCGTCCCGGCGCAGTCGGCGCCCGTCACCCGCCCGCCGTTGCCGAAGAGCGCCAGGGCCGCGTCGCTCCCGGCGGAGAGCCTGGTCGCCGTCCCGGGGGCGAGCCCCACGCCCACCAGGGTCTGCGGGTAGAGCGCCTGGCGCTGCCGCGTGCAGGCCACGGTGAACTCCCCGCGGACGGCCGGGGCGACGTCCCGCTCGAACTCCAGGCCGGCGGCGCCGGCCAGCGCGCCGGCCACGGCCCCGAGCATCCCGTCGGGGTCGGCTGGGCCGACCAGCCTCCGGAGCGCGGCCCAGAAGCGCCCGCCGTCGGCCACGCCGGCCGAGAAGCAGCCCAGGGTGGACTCCGGCAGGGAGGCCAGCACCGGCCGGTCGCCGCCGCCCGCCAGGGATCCGATCAGGCCGCCGTCCGCCGCGGGCCGGCCGGCCAGGAAGAACCGCTCCGTCCAGCGTCCGTCCGCTCCGGGAACCGCCGAGTACCCCAGCCACCCGGACGCCTCCCAGCCAAGCGCGGGCGGCAGGGCTCCTCCCGGCCGGCGGAGGTTCAGGCACCCGGCGAGGCGCCCGGCTCCGGCCGCGGCCATGGCCGAACCGAGATCCTCCCGCGCGGCGGGGGGCGCTCCCGCGAGACGGTTGAGCATCAGCCGGCAGCCCGCGACGCTCGCCGAGGCCACCACCCAGCGCCCGGTGCCGCCCCAGGCCCGGCCCTCGCTGCCGGCGGCGGCCGCCGTCCGGAGATGCGTCCCGATGCCCAGCGGCTCCTGCCGGACCGCGGCCACCGGCGACTTGAGCGCGTCCTCGACCAGGTGCAGCGCCCGGCCGGAGTCGGCCGGCCTGACCCGGAACGCGGCGACGGCCCCGCGCGCGCCGCCCCCCGGGGAATTCCAGGCGGCCAGGAAGGCCGGGCCGTCGGAGAGCTCGGCCAGGTCCAGGGCCAGGCGGGCGGCGCCGTGCGCCGCCCCGAGCTCGCCGGCCGGCTCGGCGGCCAGGGCGTCCAGGAAGGCCCTGACTCCCGGGGCGGCCGCCGTCTTGCCCGCCGGGCCGGAGCGCAGGTCGGCCGCCAGGGCGGGGAGGTCGGACGTGCCCAGCAGCAGGAAGGTGCCCTCCGGCGCCAGCGCCGCCCACTCGGGAGCTGCCGGTGCGGGATCGAACGGCGCGGGCTGGACAGCGGTGGGCTGCGCCGCGGCCGGCGGTCCGGGGACCGGCGCCGCGACCTCTCCGTCCGGACGCTTCCGGAGCAGCAGCCACCCGGCCGCGGCGGTTGCGGCGGCGGCCAGCACGGCGACGGCCGCCAGGATCGACAGGGTGCGCTTGGCGCTCATCGCCGCAGATGATAGCGCGCGGCGGACCGTGGTCCAGTGCGGCGCCGCTTCCCTTGCCCCCGACGCCCGGAGTGCTATACTCCGGGTCGTACCCCTTTTAAGGAGATGACCGCAGTGGCCAAGACCGTTCTCGCCGCACAGCTCTACACCGTCCGCGACTTCTGCAAGACGCCCCCGGAGTTCGCCGAGACCCTCAAGAAGGTCCGGGCCATCGGCTACCAGGCCGTGCAGTGCTCCGGCCACGGGCCGATCGAGGCCAAGGAGCTCCGCAAGATCCTCAAGGACGCCGGCCTGGTCTGCTGCGCCACCCACGAGAGCCACCAGCGCTTCAACGAGGGGCTCGAGCAGCTGATCGCCGACCACCACCTCTGGCGCTGCAAGATCACCGGCGTCGGCGGGCTGTTCGGCGACAGCCTCAACGCCCAGACCTTCATCGACTTCGCGAAGAAGTTCGACGGCATCGGCGCGAAGCTCCGCGAGCAGGGCATCACCTTCGTGTACCACAACCACCAGCACGAGTTCGCCAAGCACGACGGCAAGCTGGCCATGGACCACCTCATGGAGAACGCCTCCGGACAGAACTTCTCCATGGAGCTCGACACCCACTGGATCGCCCGCGGCGGCGGCGACCCGGCGGCCTGGATCGCCAAGTGCGCCGCGCGCGGACCGATCCCGGCGCTGCACCTCAAGGACATGACCATCAACCCGGCCGACAAGAGCCCCATCTTCGCCGAGATCGGCGAGGGCAACCTCAACTGGCCGGTGATCCTCAAGGCCGCCAAGAAGGCCAAGGTCCGCTGGTACATCGTCGAGCAGGACAAGTGCCAGCGCGACCCGTTCGAGAGCCTGGCGATCAGCTACAAGAACCTGACGGCCTGGGGACTCAAGTAAGCCTCATGGTTGCCCTCTCCCCTCGGGGGAGAGGGGACAGAGACGGTTCGAAGAGGTCACCGCGCCTGCGCGGTGGCCTCTTCTGTCATGGCCATCCGCTACTCTGTCCAGACCCGGCCGGCGACCAGGACGGTGATCTCGCCCTTCGGCGGGTGGGCCTCGAAGCGCGCGGCGAGCTCCGCGAGCGTCCCGCGGGCGTACTCCTCGTGGAGCTTGGAGAGCTCGCGGGCCACGACCGCGCGGCGCTCCGGCCCGAAGGCCACGCCGGCCTCGGCCAGGGTGCCGGCCAGGCGCTCGGGGCTTTCGAATAGGATGCAGGTCTCGCTCCGCGCCGCCGCGTCGGCCAGGAACTTCCCCCGGGCGCCGGGCTTCTTGGGCACGAAGCCCAGGAAGGCGAAGCGGTCCACGGCCAGCCCCGAGGCGGCCAGCGCCGTCGGCACCGCCGAGGGCCCGGGCAGGGCCACCACCTTCGCGCCGGCCTCCAGCGCCGCGGCCACCAGGCGGTAGCCGGGGTCGGAGATCGAGGGCATCCCGGCGTTGGTGGCCAGCGCCACCGAGCGGCCGGCGACCAGTTCGGCGGCGAGCTCCGCGGCGCGCTCGCGCTCGTTGTGCTCGTGGAAGCTGGCCATTCGCCCGGCGCGCGAGACACCGTGGCAGGCCAGCAGATTGCCCGTGCGCCGGGTGTCCTCGCAGGCCAGGATGTCAGCCGAGCCGAGGATGTCCAGTGCCCGCAGCGTGATGTCGCGCAGGTTGCCGAGCGGCGTGGGCACGAGGTAGAGCACTCCCGACTCTGCGGCGGCGGGCTTGCTGGCGCTTTCGTGCTCCGGCATGCTCTACGCTCTGCTGAATGCAGAATGGTGAATTATGAATGGTGAAACGGGAGGAGCAGTCGCGCCGCGGTTCTCCTGGTTTCTGCATTCACCATTCATCATTCACCATTGGCGGTCAGCCCTTCGCTGCGGCCACCGCGTTCTTGAAGAGCCTCAGCCCGTCGCCCCACTCGGGGGCGGCCTCGTGGCGGGTCCAGTCGGGGGATTGCCGGCCGAAGATAAAGCGCTCCGGGTGCGGCATCAGGCCCAGCACCTGGCCGGTCTCGTCGCAGACCCCGGCGATGGAGAGCGCCGCGCCGTTGGGGTTGGCCGGGAAGGCCTCGGCCGCGTCGCCGGCCGCGTCGCAGTACTGCAGCGCCACCTGCCCGCCGGTCGTTATCCGGTCGAGGGTCTCCTTGTCGCGGACCGCGAACTTGCCCTCGCCGTGGGCCACCGGCAGCCGGATGACCTGCCCGGTGCCGAGCGTCCAGAGGCTCTTCGAGGGCAGCAGGCGGAGCGACACCCAGTTGTCGTAGAAGCGCCGGCAGTCGTTGTCGGTGAGCGTGGCCGCGCCCGCCTCGTAACTCGGCCCGGGGAGCAGCCCGGTCTTGACCAGCACCTGGAAGCCGTTGCAGATGCCGATGACCAGCCCCCCGCGCTCCACGAACTTGCGGACGGCCTCGCCCAGGCGCGCGATGATCTCGACCGCCAGGATCTTGCCGGCGGCCACGTCGTCGCCGTAGGAGAACCCGCCGGGCAGCGCCAGGATCCGGTAGTCGTCGAGCCGGACCGCGCCCTCGGCCAGGCGGTTCACGTGCACCCGCTCGGCCACCGCCCCGGCGGTTTCCAGCGCGTAGGCGGTCTCGTAGTCGCAGTTGGTTCCGGCGGTCCTGAGGACCAGGGACTTGATGGCGGTCACTTTCTTGCCTCCTTCGAGAGGTCCGGCGGCGGCAGGACCGCAGCCCCGGCCTGCCAGCAGGCCTTGACCGCGGCGTCGACCTGCGCCTGGGTGATGCCCGCGGCGGTGGCCACGTCCAGGTCGACGATCAGCGGCAGGTCCTCCTGCGGATCGGTCTTCTCGGCCTCCAGGCGTTTCCTGAGTGCCGCGCCCAGCGCGGCTTCGCCGGCGACCTCGTCGGTGCGGTCGAGCAGGTAGCGGACTTCGCCCTTGTCGTTCACGCCGGCGAGCTTGACCAGCACCGGCAGCGCGACCACGCAGGCGTCTTCCTCCTCCTCGCCCTCCTCGGCCCCGCCGGCGTCGGCCTGGCCGGCGCCGTCCTCGGCCGGGACCGGCCCGGCGGGCGCGGTGCCCGGGCCCGAAAGGTCCGGAGTCATGGGCGCCGAGGCGAAATCATCGGCCTCCTGGGCCCGATCCCGGTAGTACATGATGAAACCGGTGGCGCCCACCGCCAGGACCAGGATGACGAACACCGAAACGGCCAGGGCGGCGACCAGGCAGCCGACCAGCCAGTTGCGGCCGGGGCTCGCCCCGTCCGCGGGCGGGCCGGGGTGCTCCGGCGCCGGCAACGGCGGAGGCGCGGAGGGCGGCGGGGCAAATGGCGGGTTCACGGGGCCTTCTCGACCACCTTGGCGCCGGCGGCCTCGGCCGCCTTGCGCGCGGCGGCCACGTGGGCGGCGCTGATGCCCGTGCCGGCCGTAACCTCGAAGACCACCGGGTAGCTGTAGTCCGCGGGACTGCCCCTGGCCGCCTTGTCGCGGGCGATGCGGTCCTGGAGCATGCCGGTCAGGGCCGCGTCACCCTCGCAGATGTCCTCGTCGATCATGAACCAGGTGCCGTTGTCGCCCAGCGCGGTGAGCTTGACGACGACCGCCTTGCCGGGGGTGGACATCACCTGGGGCTTGACGACGGGCGGAGGCGGGGGCGGCACCGGCTTGGCGACGTCGGTCCCGACCTTCACCTCGTCCCGGTGCGGCGGCGGCGGAACCTCGGACGAGGACGTCCGGAAGATGAAGAACGCCGCGACGGCCGCCAGGACCAGGACCGCGACCGCCACGACGGCTGCACCCATGCCCGGGCCGGATTCGCTGCTGTCAGATTCGGTCATGGCTTCGCCTCCGGCTTGTTCACTCCCGCGGCCTTGATGGTCTCGCGGGCCAGCGCGATCTGCTCCTCGGTGGCGGTAACGCCAATCTTGGCCTCCACCCAGAGCTCCGCCTGCAGAGTGTAACATCCGGAGTCCTCTTTACCAGCACGCCAGTCCGCCAGCGCCTTGCCGAGGGTAACCTTCGGGACATCCTCGCGCTCGACCGGCCGGCCGTCGAGGAGATAGTCCTCCGCAACTGCGGCGGGCCAACAATGGCGGCCATCCAGGGCGGCGCACAGCCATCCGTCAGCGTCTATCTTCACTGATCCACCGGCTGCGCGCAGAACTCCGCAATTGTCTCGCGGGCCAGAGAGATCTGTTCCTCGGTGGCGGTAACGCCAGGCTTAACCTCGACCTTGAGGGACAGCTTCAGGGTGTAAATCTCCGGCCTCTTTCGTCCGACACGATGCTCCGCCAGGGCCTTGACCAGCGCAACCTTGAGGGCGACTTCGCCCTCAACTGACTGCCCTTCAAGGCGGTAGCAATTACCGTCGGCGCAGAAACCGGTTATGTTGATCTGCACCCTCTTCTCCGGCTCAGCCGTCCCCGCAGCGATGATCCTCCGGGCCCGCGCAATCTGCTCTTCGCTGGGTTGGTAGCCTGCGTTGGCGTTGTCGCTCAACACGACCCGCAACGCAAGGCTTGTCCGGTCACTCCGCTCCGCCACCGTCTGAGCGGTGAGTTGCGCCAACGCCACCTCCAACGCATCGTCGCCTTCCACGGGTTTACCCTCGAGCAGGTACCGGCTTCCGCCCAGGCAGGCGCCCACAATTTCCAGGCGCATCATCCTTATGCGACGCCCACCTCCATCGCGATACCCAAACACACCCCAGACCGGGAAATGAACCTCTGGGCCTGCCGCGATTATGGCGGCCCGGGAAGCACGATCCTGGTCGTCGGACTGGATCAGTTCGTCGGCGACATTGTAGGTGATGACTACGGGCAACACCCCGCCTGCTTTCGCCTCTTCCCCCTCAACCGCTCTGCGGAGGACCTGCGTTAGGGCATCATTGCCCTCTGCCAGTTGTTCACTCCCTCCCACGCGGAAGAGAAGCATTCCGTTGCGAACCCCCACCGCGCGCACAACAATGCGGCAGCCTTCCGGCAGCTTGATGCCCATCTCAGCCAGTTCATTCAGGGGCTGACACGCGCCAGGAGGCGGGAGCTTTACTTCCGCCCCTGCGGACACACAGACTGCCTTGGCCGCGTCCAAGTGCTTCTGGGTGATCGCGCCCAAAGACCCGAAACACCAGCTCAGGTCTATCACAACCCCGCCGCGCTCCTTAACAAGCTCCGCGACCTGCCGGCCCAGCTCGCGCTCGCCCAGGGCGTCGATAGCCTTGCCGCAGCGATAGCGAGCCAAACCGCTCTCGTCCAGGGAGACGTCCACCGTCAGGTGCGGGATAGGTGGGTTGTCCAGCCCCTCGGGCTTGGCTCCAGCCGCCACGCAGGCGGCCTTGGCGCGCTCGTAGTGCTCGCGGGTCAGTCCCTCCTCGCCGTCCCTCCGGATCTCCGTGATGACCATGAACTCCGCCACGATGCCGTCGCCCCGGCGGAGTTCGTACTTGGCCCGGACCTTCCGGAGTTCGTTGGTCAAGTCCGCCTCGGAGCCCACCGTGCTGTTGTTGACCTCGTAGCTGACCTTGCCAGCCTCGTAGCGCATGATGATCAGCTCGCGCCAGACGGGCGGCGGGTGCGCCCGGGCCCGCTCTTGCCAATTCCGATAGCCGAAGTACGCCAAGCCCGCCATCAAGCAGAGGCCGGCAAGCAACCCGGCGACAATGATGGCTGCAACCCAGCCGGAACGAAGGCCGGCCGGTCGGTGATCAGGCACTCACCACCCCTTGAACGTCCCCTGCCAGGCCTTCTTGAGGTCCTGCCACGGGGCGCGGACGATCTCCTTGCCGCCGTTGCCTCTGATGACCAGGTCCGGCCCGCCGGTGACCGTGCCCAGCCGGGCGAAGGGCATCCCGGCCATCCACTTCTCGAAGCGGGCGATCTTGTCGGGCGCGACCTCGACCAGGAAGCGCGTGTTGCTCTCGGAGAAGAGCACGCGGGCGTCCTCCATCGAGGAACGGGCCAGGAGCGGCGCCTTGGCCGCGTCGAGCTCCATGCCCAGCTCGCCGCCGATGCACATCTCGGCGGCGGCAGTGGCCAGGCCGCCCTCGCAGAGGTCGTGGCAGGCCCTGGTCAGCCCGGCCAGGATCGCCCCGTGGAGCTTCTTGAAGATCTGCGGGGCGAGCTTCTTGTCGACCCGCGGGACCGTGCCGCCCCTGGCGTCCAGAAGCTCGGCGTAGTGGCTGCCGCCGAGTTCGTCGGCGGTCACGCCCACGATGAAGACCGCGTCGCCGGGGCTCTTCGCGTCCGAGGTGGTCGCCCGGATCAGCTCCGGGACGATGCCCATGGCCGAGATGAGCAGGGTGTGCGGGATGCAGATGTTCTTCCCGCCGGCCGTGTACTCGTTGTTGAGGCTGTCCTTGCCGCTGATGAAGGGCGCCCCGAAGGCCAGGGCGAAGTCGCGGCAGGCCTCGGCGGCCCGGACCAGGGCGCCGAGCCGGTCGGGCTTGTCGGTGTTGCCCCAGGAGAAGTTGTCCAGGAGCGCGGTGCGCTCCGGGTCGGCGCCGACCGCCACCACGTTGCGCAGGGCCTCGTCGATGGCCGAGGCGGCCATCCAGTAGGGGTCGAGGTCGCCGAACTTCGGCGCGCAGCCGCAGCCGACCGCCACGCCGCGGCGCGAGGCCGGCAGCGGGGCGAGCACCGCCGCGTCGCCCGGCCCGGCGCGGCCCGGGCCGACCAGCGGCTTGAGGATGGTCCCGCCCTGGACCTCGTGGTCGTACTGGCGGACGATCCACTCCTTGCTGGCCACGTTGGGCATGGCCAGGACCCTGAGCAGGTCCGCCGTGTAGGTGTCCTTCGCCGGCACGGTGAAGTCCCTGAAGACCGGCCGGTCCAGCTTGGCCTGGCGGACCACCCTGGGCATGCCGCCGTGCAGGAACTTCATGTCCAGGTCGGCCACCTGCCGACCGCCGTAGAGCAGCGCGAGCCGCCCGGTGCCGGTGAAACGGCCGATGACCGTGGCTTCGACGTCCTCGGCGGCGAAGACCGCCAGGAAGTCCTTGATCTTCTCCGGCGAGACCGCGAAGACCATGCGCTCCTGGGCCTCGCTGATCCAGATCTCGGTGTAGGACAGCCCCTGGTACTTGAGCGGGACCTTGTCGAGCTCGATCTCGGCGCCGAGGGTCTCGCCCATCTCGCCGACCGCCGAGGAAAGGCCGCCGGCGCCGCAGTCGGTCACCGCGTTGTAGAGCCCGCGGTCGCGGGCGGCCAGCTGCACGTCGAGCAGGCGCTTCTCCTCGATGGCGTTGCCGATCTGCACCGCGCCGGAGCTGACCATCTCGGACTTCTCGTCGAGCTCGCCCGAGGAGAAGGTCGCGCCGTGGATGCCGTCGCGCCCGGTGCGGCCGCCGGCCACCACGACCAGGTCGCCCTTCTTGGCGGCCTTCTCGACGTGCTTCTTCTGGATCAGGCCCACCGTGCCGCAGTAGACCAGGGGGTTCCCGGTGTAGCGCTCGTCGAAGTAGACCGCGCCGTTGACCGTGGGGATGCCCATGCGGTTGCCGTAGTCCCTGACTCCCGACACGACGCCGCGCATGATCCGCGCCGGGTGCAGCGCACCGGGCGGGACGTCTTCCGGCTTGGCTTCGGGCAGGCCGAAGCAGAAGACGTCGGTGTTGGCGATGGGCTTGGCGCCGAGGCCCGTGCCCATGATGTCGCGGATCACGCCGCCGATCCCCGTGCCGGCACCGCCGTAGGGCTCGATGGCCGAGGGGTGGTTGTGGGTCTCGACCTTGAAGGCCAGGCCCCAGTCGCCGTCGAACTCGATGACCCCGGCGTTGTCCTTGAAGACCGACCAGCACCAGGGCTTGTTGAGCGCGTAGGTCGAGGCGGCGATGGTGCTCTTGAGCAGGTTCTCGATGCGCTTGCCGTCGAAGTCGATCAGCCCGCGGAAGGTCTTGTGCTGGCAGTGCTCCGACCAGGTCTGGGCCAGGGTCTCGAGCTCCACGTCGCGCGGCTCGCGGCCCAGGCGGCGGAACTCGTCGCGGATGGCGCGCATCTCGTCGAGGTTGAGGAAGAGCTGCATCTTCTTGGATAGCGCGGCGAGCTGTTCGTCGCCGAGCTCGCGGATGGGGATGAAGGTCTCCTTGAACACGTAGCCCACCTGGGCGGGTGCGGCCGAGGGCGGCGTGCCGAAGACGGTCTCCTCGATGACCGTGTTGGCCAGCAGCTTCTCGGCGAGCTGCCTGAGCTCCTTCTCGCCGGCCGCGCCGCGGAAGACGAACTTGCGGGCGGTGCGCACCGACTTCGCCGGGAGCTTCAGGAGCCCCAGGCCCTTGGCGATGGACGCGGCGGCCGGGTCCATCACCCCGGGACGGCGCTGGACCTCGACGACCCGCGCGCCGCTCTCGTCGAGCACCGGGGCGTCCACCGTGAAGGCGTCGACCACCGGGTCGGCCAGGAGCTCGGACGCGGCGCGCCGGGCTTCGGAGGCGCCCCAGTCGGCCTCCAGGATGAAGACCCGGACCGTCCGGCAGCTCTCGATGCCCGAGACGCCCAGGTGCCGCGCGTCGGCGACGACCGCGTCGCCGGCGCCGTCGGGGCGCCCGGGCTTGAGCGCGACTTCGATGCGGTGGAACATGCAAGGCCTCCTTGAACTCCGGGCTATGTTAGCCGTCGGCCGGGACGGGTTCAACGGGAAAAGGGTGGAGGGTGGAAGGTGGAGGGCGGGAAACGGCAGGCCGCCGAGAATCATAGGCTTCGCGTCAAGGGCGCAGCACGCTGCTGCCCCCCGTCAGCGTGCGTCGCCGCGTCATCTGCCCTCCACCTTCCACCGCCCTCGTTGACCTCCCCGCGCCGGCGCCTACAATCCGCCCCGGAGGAACCGCCCCCTTGCCGGAGCCCGCCTCGCCACCGACCGCCGCCCTGAGCTGGCGCCGCCCGCTGGGGACGCTGCGGCACCTGCGCCGGATGCCCGCCTACCGGCTGGGCACGCTCCGCCGGGGCCGGCGGACGGCGGCCACGGCGATCTGGCTGGCGGTCGCCGCGCTCCTCTGGGGCGGCAGCACCATCCCGGCGCTGACCTGCTCCATGGCCGGGGAGTGGGCCGGCTTCGGCGAGATCCTGCTCATGATGGGCGGCCGGCTGGCGGGCTGCCACCTCTTCTGGATCGCCGCCGCCGTCTGCGGGGCGCTGGCCTTCAGCCCCGAGCGCCGCGGCCGGACCATGGACCAGCTGGCCCTTCTGCCGCAGAGCGGGGCGGAGGTCGCGCTCTCCCGGGCGCTGGCCGCCGCCGAGCCGCTCTTCCCGGCCGTGCTGCTGTCCGTGGCCCTGGAATTCGTCCTCATCCCGTGGGCCGGCTCCCGGCTGGACCACAGCGGGGACGACTCCGCGCTGTGGTTCATGCTGCTCTTCGCGCTCTTCTCCTCGACCACCACCGCCTCGGCGGCGCTCCTGGCCTTCGCGCTCGGCCTGTGGGCCGCGCTCCTGGCGCGGACCGCCGGCCGGGCACTTCTCCTGACCTTCGGGCTGCTGGCGCTGACCGAGGGGGCCTACCTGTTCCTCTCCGCGGTGCTGTGGCCGGTATCGCTGGGGCTGCCGCTGCTCAGCCTGGCGGCCGGGGGGCTCTTCCTGCGCGCCGCCGCGCGGGGCTTCGACCGGCTCGTCCTGGAGCGCGAGGATCCGGAGGCGGCGTGAGCTGCGGTCCGGACTCGGGGATCGCGCCGGGCGGCTCCGGACCGCCCCCCCGGGAGCGACCGGCCCCAAGCCAGACGCGGTTGCTGATTCGGGGCCCCTACTCCCGCCCCGCCGGCTCCTCCGGCGCGTGGCGTTCGACGAAGCGCCGGGCCTTGGGCTCGCCGACCAGTCCGACCAGGCAGTACAGCCCCGTGAACTCGTCCCGGATCAGGTCCTTGACCAGCCGGAAGTTGCGCAGCTCCGAGGCGTTGGCCAGGTGGATGCGCGGGCCGGTGCAGGGGTAGCGCACGTCGCCGATCATGATGTGGTCGTCGTCGGCGAAGCTGATGTCCACGCCGCGGGCGATGAGCTCCCGGACCTTGTCCTCCAGCGCGTCCAGGTCCAGGCCCTCGGGCCTGGCCTCGAACTCGATGACGAAGCCGCGGGGCACGTCGCTGTGGTACTGGGGCGCGCGGTGGCCGAAGTCCCGCTCCAGGACCAGCGAGGTGAGGTCCTCGGCGGTGTGGGCCATCCGGCGGTAGACGGCCGTGCCCTCGATCTCCCGCCAGATGTCCTGCGGGAAGGGCCCGAAGAGGTCCGGCCGGGCCACTATGACCTCCTCGCCCACGCCCAGCAGGAACTGGGCGTTGAGGCCCAGCACCGGGTGGAGCAGCTCGAAGTGCTCGACCACCACGCGGCGGCCGTCCTTGACGGCCGCGCGCACCGCCTCGGCGATCTCGCCGAGCTGGGCGAAGGCCATCTCGAAGCGCACGTCCACGTGGAAGGTCTGGGCCTGGAAGCGCCCGTCGCGGTGCATCTGGAGCAGCGGCAGCGGCCGGACGTTAACGCCCCGGTCGTCGTTGGTCAGCTCCAGCCCCGGGAACATCCCGCGCATCAGCGAGGACTTGCCGGTGCCGGCCTCGCCCATCACTCCGATGAGCTGGTCGCCGGGGTCCAGGTAGCGCTGGGCGATGTTGTGGCCGAGCATCAGCAGCCGCGGCCGGCCCCGCGGGGCGTAGTAGAACGCGCAGGACAGGCACTCGCGCCAGAAGCCGCCGCCGCCGACCTTGGCCATTTCAGCCCCCTCCGGGCGCGGGCCCGTCCCACTGCACCTCGGCGTCGACCAGCGGCATGTGCTGCTGGGCGCCGTACACGTCGGTGTCCCCGGCCGAGCCGGAGGAGACCTCCCGGGCGATGGTGGCCTTGACCGCCGCGGCCGGCTCGAACCAGATGATCTCCAGCACCTGGTCGTCGCGCACCCGGTAGAGCCGCCGGATCAACTCGCGGTCGACCAGGCCGAGCGCGCGGGCCCGGCGGAAGATCTCCGGCGTCCGGAAGAAGACGTCCAGGGTGAGCTCGAACGGCCCGGAGTTCTTGCTGCGGATCACCCCGGCCAGCTCGCTCAGGCGCACGCGGCGTCCGGCCCCGCTACCGCTCATCGCCCGCCTCCGATCGTCAGGTGCTTCGCCGGGAAGAGCTCCGCCGGATCGTCGACCTCCATCACGTGATAGATCCCGAACTCGTAGACCGCCCCGGCCGCGAAGTCCGAGGGGCTGAACGGGAAGGCCAGGTTCCCGGCGGTGGCCACCCGGCCGGGGTAGCCGTAGTGCAGCAGGGTGCTGCGCGCGAACCCGCAGATGGTCCCGGCCTGGGCCTGGGTGGGGGCCACCGCGTCGATGACCACCCCGACCTCGTGGCCCACCCGGTCGCGCTCGGGCTCGAGGGCGCCCATGACCGCGTCGCGCCCGTAGACCCGGAAGGCCAGCCGGTAGTCCCCGCGGCCGAAGTTCTCCTCGACCGCGGCGCGCACCGCCGCGAAGATGGGGTCGAGCTGGCCGAGCATCACCCGGTCGCGGATCCCGCAGATCGAGAAGGTCCGGTAGCCGGTCAGCACCGCGCCCTCCAGCTTCACGGTGGCCGGGCCCGGCACGAAGCGGCTGCCGCGCACCTCCACCGAGTTGGCGCCGGCCTGCCGGAATCCGACCTTCGACAGGTCCAGCACTCCGCCCGGGCCGGGCAGCAGGAAGGGGTGGGACTTCTCGTACATGGTGTGGGCGGCGACCGAGGCCGTCGTGAAGCGCCGCGCGTCGCTCAGGGTCTCGAGCGTGAAGCAGTCCTTCCGGAGCGTGCCCAGAACGCAGTCCCGGCCGCTGCCCGGAGTGGCGGCGATGGCCGCGCACTCCACGATCTTCCCGAGGTGCACGGCCAGCCCCGGGTCGAACCCGGCCAGCACCGCCGGGGCGGCGAAGACCGCCGGATCGTAGCAGCGCCCGGCCACCACCAGGTCGACGCCCTTGCGGAGCGCGGCCATCAGGGGCTCCATGCCGATCTGGGCGACGATCCGGCCGGTGCGCCGCAGCGTCTCCGGAGTTAGCTCGGGCACGAAGGAGAGCGGCTTGACCTTCCCGGCGGCCAGCGCCCGGGCGACCAGCGGCCGGGGGACGTCGGCGTAGATCACCGCGGCCCGCAGCTTCAGGCGCTTTTCCCGGGCGATCTCGCGGATGATCCGCAGGCACCAGTCCACGTGGACCCGCGCGCCGGAGCCGCCGGCCGTGCCGATGACCACCGGAATGCCCGCCCGCTTCGCCGCCGGGATGGCGATGGCCAGGTCGCGCTTGACCGCCTCGCGGTCGACGAAGGGCTTGCCGGCGCCGAGGTAGTAGGGGCCGGGGTCAGAGCTGCCGCCGTCCAGGCCGATGGCGTCCGGTCGCCGGGCCATGCCCCGCTCGAAGGAGGCCGGCGGGAACCCGTAGCCCAGGATGGCGGTGGGCGAGAGTATGCGCATTTCCTTCTTCACGGCCGGCCTCCGTTCCGGGCCGCCAGCAGCGCCAGCGCCCGGCCCATCTCGTTGCGGACCACCATGATGCCCTCGTCGGTGCCCATGCCCGGCTTGGCCAGCATCTGGTGCGGCCGGGAGGCCAGGGCCACGTGGACGCACAGCTGCGCGCTGCGCTCGGTCTCGTTGCAGGTGCCGCCCAGGTAGGCCAGCACCCCGCGCGAGGCGCAGTACAGCACCGACTCCAGGCTGTTCTGGATGCCGCCGAGCACCGGGGTCTTGATCTGGACCATGTCCACCGCGCCCAGGTCGGCGATGGCCCGGATGTCCTCCAGGCTGTTGCACCACTCGTCGGCCACGATGCCCACCGGGATGCCGCGCACGCGCAGGAACGAGCGGATGTCGAGGAGCCTGGCGTACTGGGCCTCGCGCCCGCCCATGTCCACCGGGCCCTCGATGCGCAGCGCGAAGGGCCGGGCGGCCTCGCCGAGCTTCGCGAGGTACTCGCCGATCCGGGCGGCGTCGTCCCCGAAGATCATGCCGGTCGTGCCGTAGACGTCGATGTGCAGCTCGGGGGCGTAGTCCTCCGAGGCGCGCCAGCGCAGGATGCGCTCCCGCAGCCAGCGCACGTACTCCAGCAGCCTGCCGCCGTCGGCGCCGAGCTTGTCCGGGACGTTGTTGATCAGCCCGTGCGGCAGGACATCCACGCCCTTGAGGATCATCTTGTCGGCGTTGGCGTAGCGGTCGTCGCCGGACTGGGCGAAGATCCGCACCGGCCGGGGCTCGATCCGCAGGCCGTACTCGGCGGCCAGCACCTCGCAGGGCAGCCGCCGGGTCGAGCGGGCCGCGGCGTCCAGCAGCGCCTGGCTCACACCGTAGCGGATGGCCGAGTGCAGCCGGCGGCCGTCGTCGCGAAGCTCCTCGACCTCGGCGGCCAGCCCCCGGAAGGCGCCCGGCTCCCGCCCGACCAGCCGGGGCTTGACGACGCGCTCGATCACCGGGATGAAATCCCGGGCCAGGAAGAGCGGGTCGCGCCCGCCGGCCCCCGAGTACTGGATCGAGGCGCAGTCGCCCCAGGCGACCTGCCCGTCGTCGAGGAGCAGCAGGACCGATATGCTCTCGCCGGCCTGCCGTATGGAGCGGAACCCGGGGGTGGCTGGAGCGCCGACGTAGAAGAAGCCGTCGCCGCCGGCTCCGGACTTGATGGCCTTCTGGTCGTCGAAGAAGAAGCCGGTGGCTCCGGCCGAGCAGACCACGTCCGCTATCCGGGCCACGGCTACCTCGGCTTCCCGACCAGGCGGCCCTTGCTGACCGCGTAGATGTCGTCGGTGACCATCTGGAACGACGGCTGGCGCCGCTCGGCCCGGGCCCGCTCGGACACCGCCCGGCGGTGGAAGTCCTTGATCCCCTCGTCGAAGGGCAGGCCGCCGAAGTCGAAGAAGCGCACCGCCCCGTGGAGGTCGCGCACCGGCATGACCGCCCCGCGGGCCGCCCGGCTGGGGGCGAAGGGCACGTCCAGCGCCCCGGCCTGGAAGGCGCGGACCGCCCCGGCGGCGATGCTGCCCTCGCCCAGGCGCAGGGCGGTCTCGATCAGCAGGGAGGTCTCCCGGTCGATCTGGGCGCGCTCGCGCTCGACCTCGGCGGAGGCGATGTCCTGCTGCTCCCGGAACATGCACAGCACCTGGCGGGTGGTCTTCAGTCCGGCCACGTTGGCCTCGGCGGTGGGGATGCCGCTGGCCTCGTGGGGCGTCTTGCTGATGATCTTGGTGGCGCGCGAGAAGGCCGCCGCCACCGTGCCCCAGCTGATCACCGCGAAGGCCTGGGCCTCGTCGGTCGGGAACCCGCCCATCCACTGGTGGAACACGGTGGACAGGCGCACGTCGCCCCAGCCGAAGCGCTCCAGATAGGTGCGGCAGAGCCCGCGCAGCGACTGCACCGCGGCCACGTCCTGGTAGAGGTTGCCGCACTGGCCGTAGCCGACGCTGATGCTCCTGACCCCCTGCTCGGCGGCCAGCAGCGCCTCGATGACGGCCACCGCGTTGGAGATGCACGGCGGCACCATCGTGCCGGTCAGCGGGCCGAAGGGCTCGCGGTTGACGACGACGCCGTTCTCGGCGTAGAGCCCGACCAGCCGGTCGCAGTACTGCCACCAGGCGATGCTCCGGTCCAGCGGGACGTTCTTGGCGTAGGGGATGTTGTAGGAGATGCCCCCGCCCTCGTAGGCGGTGAAGCCGCCGGCCAGGGTGATCTCGGCCAGCAGCCGCGCGTCGGGCGTGCCGTGGCGGACCTGCACCGGCCGGCCCACCGCGGCGGTCACCCGGCGGCAGGCCTCCACGCCGTGGTTGACCGCCGGGAAGCCGTTGAGCAGCGACCGGCCGGTCGCCTTGCTCTCCTCGATGCCCGCCGCGGCCTCGGCGTAGCGGTTCTGGCGGGTGTAGCTGTCGATGGTGGTGGGCAGCAGGTCGGCGCCGCCCTGGGCTTCGAGCTGGCGGAGCAGCTTGATGTGCTCGTCGACCAGGCAGACGCCGGCCCGCGGCTGCACCAGGCTCTCGCCGGCGGCGTCGGCGCGGTCCAGCGCCGCGGCGAAGCGCTTGGCCTCGGGCACGGCCGCCTGGCAGGCGAAGCCGTCCTCCAGCCGCTCGACCTCGCGTCCGGTGGGCCAGGCGGCGAGCACCGCCGGGCGCTCCTTCATGAAGGCGTCGATGGGAATCCTGCCGCTGGCCAAGTCCATGTTCAGCCTCCGCTTCAGCACGGCTCCAGGTGCCGCTTCATCAGCTCCAGCGCCGCGGCCGGCTCGTCGGCGGCCAGCAGCCCCATGGCCCAGAGCAGGTAGCGCCGGTCGGCCAGGAACTGCGGCGCGGCCGGTAGCAGCCGGACCGATCCCGGCGCGCGCCGGATCCCGGCGAGCAGCTCTCCGGCGCGGCTCCCCGCGGCGGCCAGCGGCCCGCCGCTGCCCACCACCCAGCGCACCGGGCCGAGGTCCTTGCCTTCCTGGATCCAGACCCGCCCCTCCGGGGTGTAGGCCTCCTCCAGCCAGCCGCAGTGCCGCTCCGCCGCCAGGCGGATGCCGGCCGCGGCCAGGGCCAGGTCGATTCTATGCTCGCCTTCCGAGGCGGGCAAGTGCCCGGGGTCGCGCCCGGCCGCCTCGGCCCAGGAGCGCACCGCGTCCGTCGGGGCGCCGGCCGCGCCGGCCAGATCCGCCGCCTGGCACTGCTCCAGGAGCGAGGCCAGGGTGTGGCGCATGCCGATGTCGGCCTCGACGGTGCGCTTCTCGAACGGCTCGGGCAGGCCGCGGAGCACGACCGCCGGCGAGGCCGGCCGGCCCTCGGCACAGGAGTAGACGTCGGTGGTGGCTCCCCCGATGTCCACGGCCATCAGCTCGCCCAGACCAGGGCTGGAAGCGTGCCCGCGGGAGAGCAGCGCCACGGCGCGCAGCACTGCCTCGGGCGTGGGCATGACCACCTCGGCCCGCGAACGCAGGCGGTCCAGGCCCTTGGCGGAGACGATCCGCTCCAGGAAGAGCTCGCGGATGCACTCGCGGGCCGGGTCAAGGTCCAGCCGCCGCACGTCGGGCATCACGTTGTCGGCGAAGCGCACCGCCGGCCGGCCGGCGAGGATCCCGGCGATCTCGTCCCGGGCCCCGCGGTTGCCGGCGACGACGATGGGCACGTCCGGCAGGCCGGAGGCCAACGCCCTGGCGTTGTGCAGGATGTGTTCGGCGTCGCCGCCGTCGGTGCCCCCGGCCAGCAGGACCATGTCCGGCCGCAGCGCGCGGAGCCGCTCCAGGTCGGCGGAGGTCAGGCGGAAGGCGAAGGCCTCCACCACCCTGCCGCCCGCGCCGAGCGCTGCGAGCCTGGCGGCCTTCATGGTCAGCTCGGGCACCAACCCGACCGCGGCGATGCGCAGCCCCCCGGCGGCGCTGCTCGAGGCCAGCGTCCGGCCGGCCCGGGCGGCCTCCGGTCCGAGCTGCGCGAGCGCCGCGTCGAACCCGGCGTTCACGTCGGTCGCCACGGTGGTGGGCGCCGCGGCCCAGCCCAGCACCGCCGGAACTGCGGCGTCGACCAGGCACAGTTTGGTGAAGGTGCTGCCGACGTCGGCCAGGAGGTGGACGCGGCCCTCAGCCAAAGGCCACGCCCCGCGCGCGGAGATCGTCCTTCAGGGCCGCGATGCCATGCTCCGGCCCGGAGCCCGGGCCGAAGACCCGGTCGAAGCCCATGGCCCGGAACTTGGCCTCCACGCCGGCGAAGTCGGCCTTGCCGACCACCAGGTTCCCGCCGACGTAGAGGAGGATGCCGCCCAGCCCGGCCTCGACGCACTTCTCGCGGAAGCCGCGGCAGTCCATCTCGCCGTGACCGTAGAGCGAGGACACCACGATGGCCGCGGCGCGGGTCTCGATGGCCGCGGCGATGAACTCCTCCTGCGAGACCATCACGCCCAGGTTGACCACGTTGAGGCCGGCCTCGCGGAAGGCCAGTTCCAGGATGCGGTTGCCGACCGCGTGGCAGTCGGCGCCGATCACTCCGAGGATCATGGTGGGGCCGGAGGTGGAACCCTGGCTGGCGTTCGGCGGCATGGGAGGCTCCTTCAGGCGCACGAACCGGCCGGTATTCTATGTCCGGGCCAACCGTTAGGCAAGCGCGCTTCTCCAAACGAACGCCGCAGGTGCCTTGGCCACCTCCGTCTCAGCGCATTTAACCAACAAGCCCATATTCGCTCAAGTGTCACAGATGCGAGGCTTAAGCAGCAACGACTAGGACGCCGCCAGGGATTGTCGGCCGCTGGAGACGTGCCTGGCAGACATTTTGCCACCGACAACCGTTCGGACGCGGTGTATAATCTGTGGTCTGAAGTGGTACGGTCACACTACCAATCAATGCCGATGGGATAGGAGCCTAGGACGGGAGCCATGTCCAAGACTTCCATAGCCAAAGTCGCCAGGCACCTCATGTACCAGGAGGTTTCGGCCAGGATTCGTCAGCTCATTAAAGATAAGGAACTCTGGGAGCAGTACCTGGCACCGGAGCGCGATCTGGCCGAGCTCTTCGGCGTGAGCCGCGAGACCCTGCGGCGCGGCCTGGCCGAGCTCGAGCGCGAGGGGACCGTCGCGCGCCGTCACGGCCAGGGCACGCTGGTACTGCCGCGCCGCAACGGCCGGGTGCGCAAGGCCGCCGCCCGCGTGCTGGTGGCCTCCTACAGCCAGGTGCCCGGGGGTGCGACCAGCGCCATGCTTGCGGGGCTGGCCGACGCCGCCGGGGCGTCGCGCTGGTCGCTCTCCTTCGCCAATCTGGCCATCCCCGCCGCGCGCCAGGAGTTCCTGGCGGCCCTCGGCCGCCGCGAGGTCGACGGCCTGCTGCTGCTCTCGATGAGCGACCGGACCATGGTCGAGGAGGCCCTGGGCGCCTGGGGCGGCCCGGCTGTGCTGGTCGACCACTACTTCGAGGGCCTGCCGCTCACCGGGATCATCGACGACAGCGAGGGCGGCGCCCGGGCGGCGGTCGAGCACCTGCTGGCGCTCGGACACCGGCGGATCGGCTATGTGGAAATCAGTCAGCGTGAGCGCAACCCCTGGCGCTACGCCGGTTACGCGGGGGCGCTGCGCTCCGCGGGCGTCGAGCCGGACGAGTCGCTGGCGGTCAAGGCCTTCGGCAGCTTCGAGTCGGGGCAGGCCGCCGGCCAGGAGCTGCTGGCCAGGACGAACCCGCCCACCGCGGTCCTGGCCTTCGACGACCTCCGCGCCTGGGGCGTGTGGCGCGCGGCCGAGTCCCGAGGGTTGGAGGTCGGCCGGAACTTCGCGCTGGTCGGCTTCGGCGACACCGCTGCGCAGGTCGGCTTCCCCGAGGAGCTCAGCAGCGTGCGCTTCGACGGGCGGGAGCTTGGACGGCTGGCCGTCGCCAGGCTCGCCGACCTGATGGCCGGCAATGGACAGCCCGGCGAACTGGTCAAGGTGCCCACGGAACTGGTGGTCCGGAGGTCCTCGCGCGACGCGCGGGGCCCTGCGGCCATCACTGCGAACGGACAGTAGGAGAAAGCGACCGATGGCCGGCAAGGCGAACCAACCCTGGTGGCGGACCGAGGGCGTCTGGGAAGGCCCCTGCAAGCAGGAGCCGGAGGCGCACTCCATCCGCCGGGGCAACTGCCCGGAGGACATCCTCGAGCGCACCGCCGCGTACTTCACCGAGGAGAACGCCAGGCGGGTCTGCGCCGACGACCGCTGGAACTTCTCCGAGAACCTCTTCTACAAGGGCCTGGGCCTGGAGCACGAGCGGCCCGAGTGGGAGCGCACCGCGCGCTTCTACGCGGCGATCCGCAGGCACGATCCCAATGGGAAGAAGCACCTCGGGGTTTACACCCAGTGGGCCCCGTTCTTCGCCGAGACGCTCTTCGCCGAGCTGCCCGAGGCCCGCAAGGGGGTGCAGGTCGACAGCGACGGCCGCCCCATCGAGTACAACGACACCTGGAACCAGTACTACCGCTGGCGGATGTGCCCGTCGTGGCCTGGTTTCGTCGAGTACATGAAGAAGGCCGCCGAGGTCGCCGTCCGCGAGGTCGGCGCCGACGTGGTCTACTACGACAACATGTGCATCTTCGAGAACCACGACAGCCTCTGCCACTGCGACGGCTGCCAGCGCGAGTTCCGGGCCTACATGGAGCGCAAGTTCCCGACGGCCGAGGCGCTCTACCTCCGGACCGGCCTGCGGGTCCACGACGACATCCGCATCCCGCGCTGCCGCCCGTGGACCGACTACACCCTGCGGGCCTGGCCGATCCACGACCCGGTCCTGCAGGAGTGCATCACCTTCCGCTGCGAGCAGCTCAGCCGGGCCTGGGCCGAGGTGGCCGCGCACATCAGGAGCGTGAACCCCAAGGCCGGGATCATGGGCAACCCCAGCTTCCCGCGGAAGTACAACGAGCGGCTGACCAGCGCCATCGACTTCTGGCTGCTCAAGGACACCGAGGCGATGCACTGGATGGAGAACGCCGTCCGGAACATCGGCGTGCGCGAGGGCGCCGTGGTCTCCAACATCCGCGGGTACAAGTACTCGCGGGCGCTGGGCTCGAACATCACCTTCATGCCCTGCGGCAGCGAGGCCGAGCCGGGCCTTGCCCTGGCCGAGGGCATGGCCTTCAACAACGGCAGCGGCGTGGTCGCCGGCGCGAGCCGCGCGGCCTGGGACTTCCTCCAGAAGCACCTCGGCGAGTTCTACCGCGACGTCGAGATCCTCCCGGAGGTCGCCGTGCTCCGCGACGACCGGTCGCTGACCCTGCGCTGGCACGAGACCTTCATGGTCATGGAGACCGCCCAGCAGCAGCTCACCGCCGCCGGGCTGCCCTGGATGCCGCTCTGGGGCCAGCAGCTCCTCGACGGGACGCTCGGCAAGTACAAGGTCCTGGTGGTCCCGGGCTGCGGCTGCCCCAGCCGCGCGGAGCTCGCGGCCATCGAGAAGTTCGTCGCGACCGGCGGCACCGCGGTCATCTGCGAGAAGGCCGGCTGCTACAACGAGTTCCACCAGACCATCCGCGAGTGGCGCTTCGCGCCGCTCTTCGCCGCTGCCGGCGCCAAGCCCGAGGGCTTCGCGGTCAGCTACACCGACCGAGGGTACCTCGCGGACTTCGCGAACTCCCGCCGGCCCATGGTCGCCCCGTTCGGCAAGGGCCGGGCGGTCTACCTGCCGCTCGTACGCAACAGCGCCAAGCCGGTCGCGACCTACGAGGAGATGGGCGGCTATGAGGGCTTCGCCTATCTGAAGCTCGGCCGCAAGTGGCGGACGCTGCCCGACGCCGTGGAGAAGAACGCCGTCCAGCCGCTGGCCGCCAGGGTGAAGGCGCCCTGGACTGTGGCCGCCGAGTTCCTCCGGAAGATCGGCTCCAAGCGGCTCCTCGTGCACCTCGTCAATTACGCGAAGAAGCCGGCCGCCGCCGGCGTCGCCCTGGTCCTGGCCGAGGGCGCCGGGCGCAGGGTGCGGCTCTACGTGCCGGACGGCCGGATCGACGGCCGGGAGCTCAAGGCGGCCGTGAGCAAGGGCGGCGCGGCCAGCTACAAGCTGCCGGCCTTCGCGCGCTACGCCCTGGTCGTGGTGGACTGAAGGGAGCCAGCGGTGAGATATCTGTTCGGAGCAACCATGGCGGCGGCCCTGATGGGCCTCGCGGCGAGCTGCGCGGCGCAGCCGGCGGACAGCCCGGCCCCGGCGCCGGTTCAGATAGAAGGAGCGAAGATGCCCGGCGGAGCCTTCAATCTCAGAATCGTCAGCGACTCGGTGCCGGACTGGAGCTCGCGCGAGAACTTCGTCAAGTCGGCGCTCTCCGGCTGGAAGACCGACGAGGAGAAGGCCATCGCCCAGTTCCGCTGGATGCACCGCTGCCGGCGGGTGGGCTCCTTCGCACCGGAGGACAGCCGGCCGGTGCTCGACCCGATCCTCTTCTTCAACAGCTACGGGATCACCTTCTGCTCGATGATCGCGGAGATGAACATCTCGCTGTGGGAGGCGCGGGGCTTGAAGGGCCGCCTGATCAACCTGCCCGGGCACGTCGTCTCGGAGGTCTTCTACGACGGCGCCTGGCACATGTTCGACAACGACTTCTGTAACTACTTCATCAACGAGAAGGGCCAGGTCGCCGGGGCCGAGGAACTGGGCGCCAGCCGCATCCACGGCGACACCCAGAACTTGAAGCCGGGCGAGTACTACATCTTCGACCACTGCCCGACGGCCAGCGCCCCGCGCGGGCACATCTTCCAGGGGCCGAACTCCTGGTGGATCATCGAGGTCGCCCGGGACTGGTACCCGAACTCCAAGGAGGTCAAGCCGCGCCTGGATGTCACCGGCGCCCACGCCGGCCACCGCTTCATCCTGGGCCTGCGCCCCAACGAGAGCTACACCCGCCACTGGCGTCCGCTGGGGACCGGCGTCAACTACGCCCGGCTCTTCTCTAACGGCAAGGACCCGGCTGAGGACGGCGGCTCGCCGCTCCGGAACAGCCGCGGGAACGGGGAGTGGGTCTGGACGCCTGACCTCTCCGATCCGTCGGTGCTCTTCGCCTCCGAGAACGTTGAGTGCACCAAGGACGGGATCAAGGCCAAGGACCCGGCCAAGCCGGCCAGCGCCACGTTCAGGGTGATGGCGGGGAATGTGGCGACCTCGGCTACCGTCCTTCTGTGGCCGCAGCGGATGCGGGTGGGGAAGGAACCGTTTACCTTATCAGTCTCCGGCAACGGCGGCCTGTCCTGGAGCCCGGTGGTTCTCACGCAGACTGAGTCGAGGCTTACGGAGTTCCGGGGGACGTTCGCAGAGCCGATTGCGGGGCGCCTCGAATACCTGCTGAAAGTTGCTTTCGCCGCGGAAACGGGCCTTCGATTCATTCAGGTTAACACCATCACCCAGGTCAACCCCCGGACGCTCCCCGCCCTCAAGCTCGGCAAGAACGAGATCGCCGCGGTGAGCGACGAGCAGCTCGAGTACATCACGCTCAACCCGCGCCTGACCGGCGGGCAGTTCTCCAAGGAGGTGGTCAAGGCCGAGGGCTGGCAGTCGCTCGACCACCCGCGCGACTGGGAGGCCTCGATCCGCGCGGTGGGCAAGGCCGAGCTGGTCCTCAAGGCCGCGGCGCCGCGCGACATCCGGCGCGTCCGGATGGCCTGCACCGCGCAGATGGCCGAGCCGAGCGCCGAGCTCGAGCTCTCGGTCAACGGCGGCAAGGAGTGGAAGTCGCTCGGCAAGGTCGAGTTCCCCGGCTCGCCCCACGACCGGCGCGTCTCATTCGAGACCCGCGACTTCCCGGCCGGCACCCGCGAGGTGCTGATGCGCTACGCCTTCGACGGCGGCGGCTCGGGGCTGATCAACGTCTTCGCCGAGGTCGGCTACGAGCCGGCCGGCGGCTTCATGCCCTACGACATCAGCTACTCCTGGAGCGAGTGGCGCGGCGGCAAGTGGGTCGAACGCCGGCACCTGGAGCACGTGGCCTCGGCCGCCCACCGCTACGCCATCAACGTCGGCGGCGAGCGGACCCCCAAGATGAACTGGATGAAGATTGCGCCGGCGGGCAAGGACAAGGCGGGTTACGCCGATGGCGAGGACGTCGGCGACAAGTTCGCCCGCCCGGCCTACCGCCTGGTCTACGGCGAGAACCTCTCGGTGGGCTGCGCCTACGAGGTCAGCCGCCCGGCGAGCCAGGCCTTCCCGGACAAGGGCGGCCGGCTGACCGGCGTGCCGGCCGACCGGCTGCTCACCGACGGCTTCATAGGCGAGTCGAGTGTCTGGAAGCTCGACAACATCAACCTCACCGGCAAGAAGAACGAGAAGCGCGTCGGCGAACTGGTGGTCTGGGAGCCGGGCGAGCCGGTGACGATCACCGTCGACCTGGGCAAGGTCCGCACCGTCGGCGCCGCGCGGGTCTCGGCGATCCAGCCGAACCCCGCAGTGCTCTACCCGGCGGTCATGGCGGTCGAGACCTCCGCCGACGGCAAGGCCTTCGCCGCGGCCGGGCAGGCTGCGTGGGACGACTGCCTCAATCCCCCTGCCGACCAGATGCAATGGTCGGGCTTCGACTCGCCGGTCTACGAGGGGCTCCCCGCCGGCGGGATGATCAGCTACCGCTTCCCGATCCTATTCACCAAGCCCGTCGAGGCGCGCTACGTGCGCTTCAAGCTGGCGGCGCCGGCCGACCCGAAGGCGGCGGTCGGCCTCTACGAGGTGGACGTCTGGGACAAGATCGAGAAGCAGCCCTGGGACGAGCGGCTGCAGCTGCCGGCCGCCGGCAAGTAGACGAGGAGAGACCATGCCCCGCGCCGCCCGCGACGACTACCACGTCCTGATGTGGAACTTCTACGACCCGCTCTACACGAGCGGGGCGGGGAAGGCGCAGCTGGCCATCCGCCGCTTCCGCGAGCTCGCCTGCAACGGCGGCACGCTCATCGCCACCCAGGTCGACAGCCCGGCGTACTGGGCGTCGCTCAAGGCCATGAACCTTGGGCCAGCCAAGCCCGGCAAGCCGCCGACGCCCGAGCAGCTCCGCGAGGTGCGGGGCTGCGCGCCGTTCCTGGAGAACCGTTTCCCGTTCTACGTGATGAACGTCTGCCGGCCCATCTACTGGGAGTGGGGCCAGGCCAAGCCGGTCTTCCGGCAGTGGTACGAGGCCTTCAACCGCGACCGCGACCGGAGGGTCTTCACCCGGCCCGGCTGCGTGAACGACCCGGCGGTCGAGAAGGCCATGGACGGCTTCACCGCGTCGCTGATGAAGTCGCTCGCGCCGGTCCGCGACCTCAGCCTGCTCTACGACCTGCGCGACGAGCCGAGCATCACCAGCTTCATCCTGGCCGCCGACAGCTGCTTCTGCCCGCACTGCATGGCGAAGATGCGCGAGTGGCTCAAGGGCCAGTACGCGGATCTGGCCGCGCTCAACCGCGAGTGGGGCACGGAGTTCGCCTCGTGGGAGGCGGTCGAGCCGCTCGTCAGCCAGGAGGCGCTCGAACGCCGTGCCGCCGGGAACTGGAACTTCGCGCCCTGGGCCGACCACCGCGCCTTCATGGACGAGACCTTCCGCCGGGCAGTCGCCCGGCAGTCCGAGCTCATCCGCAAGAGCGACCCCGACGCCACCGTGGGCCTGGCCGGCACGCAGTGCCCGTCGGTCTTCGGCGGCTACGACTTCTCGATCCTGGTGCCCGAGCTCGACTGGGCCGAGGTCTACGACTTCGGCGGGTCGCTGGCCTGCTACCGTTCCTTCAAGCGCCGCCGGCACGTGCCGCTCTTGAAGACCACCTTCATGGGCGGGAGCGCCGCTGCGCACCGCTCCATGCTCTGGCACTTCGCCTACGCCTCAGGCGGCGACTCGGGCACGATCATCTGGCAGAGCAACGCCGCGGTCGACGTGAAGTCCAAGGCCCTTCGCCCGACCAAGATCGCCCTGGAGCTGGCCGAAGTCTACGGCGAGCTCCGCTCGGGGGCGCCGCGGCTCCTGCAGCTGGCCGACGAGACGAGCTCGCCGGTCGGCGTGCACTACTCCCAGGCCAGCATCCGCGCGGACCACATCACCAGCATCGCCAACCGCCCGGCTTCGCTGGCCGCCGCGCAGCCGGAGCGCTTCGCGGCCGCCAAGTGCCGCGAGGCCTGGTGGACGCTGCTCGAGGACCGCGGCCTGCGCCCGGTCTTCGTGTCGAACCGCCAGGTCGAGGCCGGCGAACTGCTCAAGCGCGGCATCAAGCTCTTCGTCCTGCCGCGGTCCATTGCGGTGAGTGACGCCGAGGCCCGCGAGCTCGAGAAGTTCGTCGCGGCCGGCGGCACCCTCGTGGCCGACAGCTTCGTCGGCCGCATGGACGAGCACTGCCGGGAGCGCGCTCACGGCGCGCTCGACGGGCTCTTCGGCGTAGAGCGCGAGCCGGGCGACGGCTACCACGCCGGGGCCGACCGCGGCTCCTTCGACTGGGACGCGCCCGCCGGGAAGCTCCCGGTCTGGGGCGGCGGGCCGCTCCGCGCCGAGTTCGAGCTGATCGAGGAAGGCCTGCGGCCGCTCGACGGCACCCGGGTCCTGGGCTGCACCGAGTACACCGACGTGCCCCTGGGCTTCTTCCGGAAGCACGGCAAGGGGCGAACGGTGCTCTTCAACGCCGCGCCGCTCGGATACCTCGACTCCCGGCTGCGCTCCTCGGCCGGCCGGAACTACCAGCGGATATTCGGCTGGGCCGCCGAACTGGCCGGGGTCAAGCCCGAAGCCGAGGTGGTCGACCTGGCCGCGAAGCAGCCGGTTCCCGGCTGGCAGGTCTTCCCGTTCAGGCACGGCGCCGCGCGCTACTTCGGCCTGACGCCCGATCTGCAGATCAGCCAGGACGTCCTCGGCGCCATCCGCATGGAGGGCGGCCGCGGCGGCGCCCGGAAGCTGGGCGTGAAGCTCTCCGCCGCCGGCCACATCTTCGAGGCCCGCTCCGGCCGCTACCTGGGCCGGGGGAAAGAGGCCGAGCTCGCGCTCGGGCCGACCGACGCGCCGCTCCTGGCGGTCCTGCCCTACCGGCCGGCGAAGCTCAAGCTGACCTTCGAGGACGGCAAGGTCGTGGCCCGGCTGGCCGCGCCCGGCAAGGCGCGGCTCGGCGAGCACGTCCTCCGCTTCGAGCTGCTCGATGCCAGGGGCCGGCCGGTGCTCGACGGCGGCGCCAATGCCGTCGCCCCGGGCGGCGCCGCGGAGTGGACGCCCGAGGGCCCGCTGCCCAGGAATGGAAGGATCTTGTGCCGCGACGTGGCCACCGGGCTGCGCGCCGCAGTGAAGGTAAGGTAGGTGTCAGGTGTCAGCACCGGGGCTCTCCGTCCTGACACCTGAAACCTGACACCTGAACCCCGGTTGGGGAGGGAGGCTGATCATGAGGCACGCCTGGATTTGTCTGGTGTCATGCGTTCTGCTGGCAACCGCCGCGGCGGGGCAGGAGTACTTCGTGGCCACCGACGGGGCCGACGCCAACCCGGGGACGCTCGAGAAGCCCTTCAAGGACCCGGTCAAGGCCGCCGGCAAGCTCATGCCCGGCGACACCCTCTTCTTCCGGGCCGGCGAGTACAAGTGCCGGGCCAACGGCACCTACGGCCTGGCCCCGGCCCGCAGCGGCGAGGAGGGCAAGCCCATCACCTTCAAGAACTACAAGGACGAGCACGTCAAGATCGACTGCGCCGGCTCCGACTGGGGCTTCTGCCCCAACGGCTGGAGCTGGATCGTCATCGACGGCTTCGACATCACCAACAAGGACGGCTACGCCATCAAGATCTCGGCCAACAGCGGCAACGGCAAGCAGACCGGCAGCCACGTGACCATCCGGAACTGCGAGGTCCACCACACCGGCAACGAGGCCATCTTCGCTTTCGACACTCCATATCTGACCATCGAGAACGTCTACACCCACGACGCCCAGCGCTCCCACGGGGTCTACATCAACAAGGGCTGCCACAACGTGGTCCTGCGCAACATCACCAGCCTCAACAACCGCGGCAACTCCGGCACCCAGATCAACGCCGCCGGCGGCGGCACCAAGGACGGGCTGATCGAGCGCTGCATCCTCAGCGGCTGCGCCCAGGGCTACAGCCTGATGGGCGCGGTCAACTGCACCTTCCGGAACAACGTCGTCCTCAACAACGGCTTCGACGGCCCGCGCGAGTCCGGCTGGCGCGAGGTGATCATGTGGACCTACGGCGAGAAGGGCGGGGCCGGCACGATCTGCGAGGGCAACGTCTTCGAGAACAACACCTTCGTGAACCTGGTCCCGGACGGCCACAAGCTCAACCACCTCGTTCACAGCAAGTCGGGCACCAAGAACTGCACCTTCCGGAACAACATCTTCGTGATCAAGGGCAAGCCGATCTTCACGCTGGAGTCCTTCGAGGGCTTCGCCTTCGAGAACAACTGCCTCTTCCGGATCGGCGGCGGCGAGGAGGTCTCCAAGGGCGGGTCGCTCGCCGACTTCTGCAAGGCCAAGGGGCTCAAGGAGTCAGGGAACATCTCCAAGGACCCGATGTTCGTGGACGTCGAGAAGGGCGACCTGCACTTGAAGGACGGCAGCCCCTGCCTGGGCGCCGGCGTCGCTGCCAAGGACGGCAAGGCCCGGGACATCGGCGCGTACCAGCGCGGCGAGGAGATCCAGATCGGCTGCAAGCTGCCCTGGAAGAAGGCCGAGGAAGCCAAGAAGTAGCGCGCAAGCGCGCGCTGAAGGAGGCGTAATCCATGTCGTCGGTCGGAAAGTCTGTGTCGGCTCTGGCCCTGGCGGCCGCTGCGGGCCTGGTGATCGCCGCCGGTTGCGTATCCGAGCCCAAACCAAGCCCGAACCAAGTCGGGGCCGGCGGGAAAGCCCCGGCCTTCGCGCGGCCTCCCAGCGCCGTCGCCGAGGCCGGCGGCGTGCGCATAGCTTTCGCCGCCGACCGCGAGACCGACGTGGCCGTTGCGGTCCTTGACGCCCAGGGCCGGGTCGTCCGGCACCTGGCGGCCGGGATGCTCGGGAGGAACCCGCCGGCGCCGCTCGCGGCCGGCAAGCTGGATCAGTCCATCCTCTGGGACAGGACTGACGATGACGGCAAAGCCGTGCCCGGAGGCAAGTACACCGTGCGGGTCGGCCTGGGGCTAGCTGCCGGCGCGACCAGGACGCTGGCCCGCGACCCGCGCCGGCTTGGCCGGGTCTTCGGGATGGCCGCCGGACCGGACGGCACGCTCTACACGCTGAGCGAAGGCGACTACGGCTTCTGCCGGGTCCAGATCTTCGACGCCAGGGGCGACTACGTCAGGACTCTGGTGCCGCGGAGCGCGGCACTGCCCCTGAAGCGCGTCGAGCCGCTCGGCGAGATGGTCCTGGCCGACGGCCAGCGCATCCCGCGCGAGCTGCTTCCCGAATTCGGCAGCGCGACGAACCAGGGTCCGGTCGTCACCGCCGGCGGCGACCTGATCTTCGTCAACGGCCCCGGCGCCGGCCACCCCGAGGGCCACCGCTACTTCAGCGCCGAGCGGGGCCAGTCCCCGGAGCGCCGGCTCCTGCGCCTGGCGGCCGACGGCGGCGCCCCGGCGGCCGGCTACCTCGGGCCGGTCCTGGGCAAGGGATTCGAGAAGGGCGAAATCTTCCTGGCGCTCGGCGCCGACGGCAAGACCGTCTACGTCTCCGGCGCGCGCCACGCGGTCTTCAAGGTGACCTGGGGCTCCTCGGCCGCCCCGGTCCCGGTGGCGGGCACCCCCGACGCGGCCGGCGACAGTGAGAAGCTCAAGGACCCGCGCGGCATCGCCCTCGATGCCGCCGGCAACCTCTACGTCGCCGACCGCGGCAACCATCGCGTAGCCTGCTTCTCGCCGGACGGAAAGCTCCGCGGTCAGATCGCCGTTCAGTGGCCCCAGCAGGTCCAGGTCGAGCCCAGGAGCGGGGCGCTCTACGTTGCCGCCGGCTTCAGGACGCTGCGGCTGCAGAAGCACCTCGGCATCAACGAGGCCAAGGCGGCGGCGGAGACGGAGCTGTACTCGGACTTCGCGGCCCTGTGCCTCGACGCCCGCGGCGGCAGCATCTACGCGGCCAACGTGCGCCGCAAGAGCTCCGACGGCCCGGCGGTGCTGCGGCTGGCCGAGGCCGACGGCGCCCTCCGCGAGGCCGCCCAGGTAGCCGGCGGCCCCGTGCCCGCCCGCCACCTGCTCCTCGGAGCCGATCGGCGCAACGAAGTGGTCTATGCCATGACCGCCACGGGCCACGGCTATGTGGGCATCGATGGCCGCAGCGGCGCCGTGGCTCCGGCGGAGATCCTGCTCCACCCCAAGGCCAACGGCATCAGCGAGATCACCGTGGCGGCCGACGGCACGGTGGCCACCCACGTCAAGGACGAGTTCGGGCGGACGGACAGCTCGCTCCGGCCGCTGCCGTTCGCCTCGACGGGCAGCTTCATCGCCCGCCTGGAGGGCGACGACTGCCCGCGCAGCAACTTCGACCGCGGCGCCTGCATCGCCCCGAACGGCGACATCTACTGGATCCACGAGCGCGGCGGCTACGCCAAGCCCATGCTGGTCGGGATCCTCGGCGCCGATGGGGCGCTCAAGAAGGACGTGCACATCACCTTCGAAACGGGCAGCCCCGCGGCCATCCGCGTCGACCGCAAGGGCTCGGTCTACGTCATCGACCACCTGAAGCCCATCGGCGTCCTCTACCCGGAGGCTCTGGCCGGCCGGGCGACGACCGACCGCTGGGACCGGTTCGTCTACAACTACGGCAGCCTGCTCAAGTTCAAGCCCGAGGGCGGCGCGGTGCGCCTGGTTTCGGACCGCGCGCCTGGCGCGCCGGCCGCCAATGCCTTCACCACCGCCGAGGGCCGCGGGCGCTTCGAGGCCCAGGGCCTGGAGTGGAGCCACTTCGGCGCGTCCATGATCCAGCCAGCTCTGGCCCGCAGCGAGAAGTCGCCGTACTGCTGCCAGTGCTGGGCGGCGCGCTTCGACCTGGACGGCTTCGACCGGGTCTTCCTGCCCGACCAGCTGCGCTGCGCGGTCGAGGTGCTCGACGCCAACGGCAACGTCCTGACCCGCCTGGGCGGCTACGGCAACGCCGACGACGCCGGCGTGGCCCTGGCCGACCCGCGCTCGGTGATGGTCACCGACGAGGCCGCCTACATCGGCGACGCGGCCAACGGCCGGATCCTGCGCGTGGAACTGGGCTACCGGGCCAAGGCCGATTGCCCGGTGGAGGTCTCCGGCCCGGCGGCTCTCCCGATGGTCAAGGCCAGGCCGGCCCCCTACCTGGCGACGGACCCCGAGAAGGTCCGCCTCGCGGCGGTATGGGCCCGCTGGGGCGCGCCGGGCGGCGAGGCCGACATCGACGTGCTCAAGACGGCGCTGGCCGACCAGTCGCAGAAGGTCCGCGTGGTTGCCGGCTACGGGCTGCTCCGGGCCGGCGATGGCGCCGGCCAGACCGAGGTCTACCTCGGCGCCCAGTCCAAGGACCCGGACGTCTACAAACTCGCCGAGACCGCGGTCATCAAGGAGGCGGTGCGCTGGGATCCGGACGACCCGCGCGCCGGCCAGATGGACCCGGTGCTGCCCATCGTGCCGCGCTTCACCATGGGCACGGCCGAGGTCCGGGCGCTGACCCCGCTGCTCGAGGCCGAGGCCTGGCACCTGAACCGCGCGGTCATCGGCATGCTGGCCTTCAGCGGACGGCCGGAGGCGACGCCGTCGATCCTCGCCAAGCTGCGCTCGCCGAAGATCAAGGACCGCAACCTGAACCGCTGCCTGGGGGCGCTGGGGCTGCTGCGCTCGCGCGAGGCGGTGCCGGACATGCTCAAGTACCTCTCGCGCGGCCGCGACGAGAAGTTCGGCACCGAGGAGTACAACGGCGACCGCGCCGAGATCTTCGCGGCCACGGCGCTCGGCCGGGTGGCCGACCCGGCGTCGGTCGGGCCGGTCATAGCCGAGCTGGCCAGCACCAAGCCCAACACCGCGGCTGAGGCGCTGCGGGCGCTGGCCATGATGTTCGACCCGCAGGCCGGCGATGACATGCGCGTCCTGCCCAAGAACGGTAAGCTCGAGCGCGTCCGCGTCGACCGGCTGCCGCCGGCGGCGGAGATCAAGGCGTCCTGGGAGGCCTTCTGGAAGGCCTCGGCCGAGAACTACGAGTGGAACGAGGCCGGGCAGGGACTGCGGGCCAGGGACGGAAAGTGAGCGCTGCGGCATGCGTCAGCGGTGGACCCTCCTCTGGGCGGCGAGTGCGACGGCCCTGGTCCTGGCTGGGTGCGAGTCGACGGTGAGCTCCCCGACGGAACGCCCGGCTGGCGCGATGCGAGCCCCGGAGGCTCCGGTCAACCGCTGGGTGCTGCGCCATGACCAGACTCCCATCACCGTATGGGAGAATGGCATCGCCTGGGACCCGGAGGCGCGCCGGGTCATCTGGTACGGCGGCCACGTGGGCCGGCTCTATCCGCAGAGCAACTACACGATCCTCTACGACCCGGAGCAGAACCGCTTTCGCGAATCGCAGGCCCCGACCCGTCCGCAGCGCCGCTGCCTGGTGCACGTGGCCTACGTGGACTCCTGCCGCCGCACGCTGACCGCCGACGGCGGGAGCCATCACGGCTCGGTCCCCGGCGGAGGTCTGGCCGGCGAGTACAAGACCGTCTTCCGCTCCGACCCGCGCGGGCCCTGGCTCTACGATGCCCTCGACGACTCCTGGGAGGACTGCCGCACTCTTCCTCCGGGCTGGAAGCGCGCCGCCCACGCGCCGATCTGCCACGAGCCGAACAGCGACGCGGTCTTCGGGCTGCGCGGAGACGAGCTGTGCATCTACTCGCCGCGCCTGAACCGGGTCTTCACCCGGCCGCTGCCGCCGGAGCTCCGCAACCTGCTCAACTACGGCCTGGCCGCCGATCCGCTGCGCCGCAAGCTGGTGGTCTTCGGCGGCACGGTCACCACGCGGCGCCCGGAGAAGGTGGACGGCAAGAACGTCTACGACACGGTCGTGAAGGACTCCACCTGGACCTACGACATCGCCGCCGATGTCTGGACGCAATGCGCGCCCCGGATACATCCGCCGGCGACCAAGGCCTATCTGGGCATGCCCAGCCTGCAGATGGTCTGGCACAACGCGAGCGGCACGATCCTGCTGGTGCAGAGCGCCGACCGGGCCCCGGCCGACGGCCAGCCCTGGCCTCCGGCCGAGCTTTGGAGCTTCGACGCCGCCGCCGGGCAGTGGGCCAGGACGCCGGTCGATGAAGCCGGCCCGCGCCCGGTTTTCGCCGGTCTGGCCGCCTATGCGCCGGAGCCCGACCTGCTCTTCCTGTTCGGCGGCGGCACCGACGGCGCCGGCGAGGGCGAGAATCCCCAGGCCTGGCCCGGCTCCAGCCGGCAGGTCTGGAGCTGCCGCGTGCGCGTGCCGGGGAGGACGCCGGTCGCGCCCGCCGGTCCGGAGCGCATCCTCGTGACCGCCGGGGAGCAGGCCGTGACGATCCAGTGGCCCGCCCAGCCCGGCGTGAACTACGACGTCTTCCGGGCCCCGGCCGCGCCGCTGCCGGGAAGCTTCGAGAGAATCACCGCGAGCCCGGTGGCGGACGGAAGGCTGGAGGACCGCTCCGCTGAACGCGGCAAGGTCTACGCGTACCAAGTCGCAGCCGTAGGCGCCGCGCGGCGCTCGCTGCCGGCCTTCAACCAGCCCTGGCGGCCAGCGGGGCTCGTCGCCTCGGTCGAGTCGGCCCGGGAAGTCCGCCTGCGCTGGAAGGCGAACTCCGAGGCGGACCTGGCCGGCTACCGCGTCTACCGCGCCAGGGGCGCCGGGGTCGAGAAGGGCGAGGGCCGGTTGCTCGCTCCACGGCTGCTCGAGGAGCCGCGGTTCGTGGACTCGGCGGTGGACCTCTCCGACGGAGTGATCTGCTCCTACTGGGTGACGGCGGTCAACCGCGCGGGGATCGAGAGCGGCGCCTCCCCGCTGGCCTACACCGCGCCCGATGCGCCCGCCAACCTGACCGCCCCCGAGGGCGTGGCCCTCTCCGACGGCGTGGGCAACCGCCTCGGCTTCGCGGTCGACTGGACCTGGCCGGCGGACGTCAAGGTCGCCGGCTTCAACGTCTACCACGCCACCGAGCACATCGACACCCTGCTGGCCGAGGGCGGCTACGAGCGCTTCTGGAAGCTCTGGACCAAGGTCAACGACCGGCCGATCCCTGGCCGGGAGTTCGTCATGCCCGCGCCCCCCGACGGGCCGCGCCATCACTACTTTTACGTCCGGGCGGTGAACGTCCTGGGACAGGAGGGGTTTCTCACCGACATCGTTTCGCCCACGGACCGGCGGTTTCGGCCGTGAGCGACCAACGGAGCAGGAGTGTGTGGGTGTGTGAGTGAGTGAGTGTGTGTGTGAGTGTGTGAGCGGGGGAGCCGAACCATACCCTACCCACAAACCCACACACCCACGTACTCACACACGCCTCGCCTGAAAGGAGTCATCACGATGCGCGGAATGTTGGCGGTAGTAGTCACCGGGTTGATTCTCGGAGCAGGCAGCGCCCCGGCCGGCGAGAACGGCGGGGCGGTCCCCAAGGTCCGGGAGGAGCGGCCGCGACTGGTGCTCCGCGCCAAGGCCTGGGACGGGCCCTCGGTCGAGCGGGTCAAGGGCTGGCTGGCCCGCCCCGAGTACAAGGACAACGTCGGCAAGCTCGGCGCCGACGGGCCGAGCGGCGCCTTCCGGTACCTGGTGCTGGGCGACGAGGCCGCCGGCAAGAAGGCGGTCGAGCACCTCAAGGCCCTCAAGGCACCCACCAAGAACCCGGAGGACTCGCCCAGCTACACCGGCGAGGAACTGCTCCACGAGGCCATGATCTACGACTGGCTGCGCAACCACCCGGACTTCCAGAAGGCCGAGGACCGGGCCGGGGCCATCGCCTACTTCGAGTGGTGGGGCAACTACTTCAAGAAGCACAATTCGCCGGGCGTGGTGCCCTTCTACTCGCGCAACGCCGGCGCCTGCCTGGGCCTGGCGGCCATCGCCATAGCCATCCACGGGGACAGCCCCAAGGCGCCGGAGTTCCTGGCCCACGCCTACAAGGACCTGACCGAGAACGTCGGCACCATCCGCCAGGCCGAGGACGGCGCCACCGGCGGGGCCACCTACGGATACGTCCACGAGTTCGGCGCCTGCGCCCAGGCCGTGGCCGCCTGGCGCTCCGCCACCGACTGGGACGCCGCCAAGTGGATCAAGGAGAGCCAGGGCAATTGGCTCGAGCGCCAGATGCTCTGGCAGATCTGGGCGGTCTACCCCAACGGCTGGTTCTGGAAGGAGGGTGACGTCTGGGACGGCAGCCACCGCGACCGGAACGAGTTCACGGTGAGCCCCCTGGCGGTCTCCGACATGTACAAGAACGGCTACGGCCGGACCCACCTCGAGAACATGTATAAGCGCTGGACCATGCCCGGCTGCTACTACGGCTGGCGCTACCTGTGGTTCTTCCTCTACAACAACCCGGACGTGAAACCGCTGCCGCTCGACGGGCTCGGGAAGATGGACGTCTTCAGCCCCAAGCTGCATGCCTACGTCGGCATGCGCGACTCCTGGGCGGACGACGCCACCATCGTTCACTTCAAGTGCGGCGACAACGTCGACCACCACGGCAGCTGGGACACCGGCAAGTTCACCATCTTCAGCAAGGGCGCGCCGCTGGCCACCAAGAACGGCTACTACAAGGGCTACAAGAGTGCCAAGCACATGTACTACAAGTCGCCCTGGAGCGCCAACACGGTGATCTTCGACGGGCCCAAGTCCCGCGGCTGGCAGCCGGGCATGCCCGACCTGGACGGCTTCGCCTCCTGGAGCGCCTGGAAGGCCAAGCGCGACACCATGCACCCGGTGAGCGGCGTGCTCCTGGCCAGCGAGTCCAACGACAAGTTCGCCCGAGCCCTGGCCGACCTCTCCGGCTCGACCCATCCGGACAAGTCCGGCTGGCAGCGCGAGTTGGTCTTCCTGGGCTACAAGTACGTGGTGGTCCTCGACCGGGTCAAGCCCGGCGCGGGGGTCAAGACCCGCTGGATCCTGAACAGCATCAACGAACCCAAGGTCGATGCCGACAAGAAACTCGCCACCATCGACAACGGCAAGGCCCGGCTCTTATGCCAGACTCTGCTGCCCGAGGGCGCCAAGATCGAGAAGGTCGGCGGCGGCGGCAAGGCCTTCGCCCACAAGAACTCCAAGGGCGAGGACGTAATCTGGGATTACGACAAGGGCAAGGGCCCGGAGCAGATGCTCGGCCAGGGACGCTTCGACGTGACCCCGGCAGACCCGGGCGCCGAGACCGTCTACCTGCACGTGCTCTTCCCGACCGACCAGGGCACGGCAGCCATGCCCCCGTGTTCCGTGAAGAAGGACGGAGACAACTACACCGTGAAGGTTGCGGAGCTGGAGTACACGTTCAAGCCGGCGGCGGCGGGCGGCAAGTAGCGCGGAGGACTTGGGAGTGTGTGGGTTTGTGGGTATGTGAGTGTGTGAGTGGGGATGCCTAGCCGTGCCCTACCCACACACCCACATACTCACACACGCACAAACGCCCCAGCCTGGGGGAGTGATTACGATGCGTAGGGCGCTGAACGCGGCAGTCATCGGGCTGATCCTCGGTGCGGGCTGGGCGGCGGCCGGCGAGGCCGCCGGGCCGGTCCCCAAGGTCCGCGAGGAGCGGCCTCGCCTGGTCCTGCGCGCCAAGGCCTGGGACGGCCCCTCGGTCGAGAAGCTCAAGGCCTGGTTCGCCCAGCCTGAGTACCAGGCCATCCAGGCGAAGCTCCTGGGCGAACACAAGAGCGGCGCCCTGCGCTACCTGGTCCTCGGCGACGAGGCCGCCGGCAAGAAGGCGGTGGCCTGGCTCAAGAAGCTCACGCCGCCGGACAAGAAGCCCTCGGACTCGCCGAGCTACACCGGCGAGGCGCTGCTCTACGACGCCATGGTCTACGACTGGCTCAGGAACCACCCGGACTTCGCCAACGCGGAGGACCGCAAGGGCGCGGTCGCCTACCTGGAGTGGTGGGGCGAGCTCTTCAAGCGGCACAACTCGCCGGGGGTGACGCCGTTCTACTCGCGCAACGCCGGCGCCTGCCTGGGCCTGGCGGCCATCGCCATCGCGCTCTGGGGCGACAGCCCCAAGGCGGAGGGCTTCCTGGCCCACGCCTACAAGGATTTCACGGAGAACGTGGGCACCATCCGGCAGATGGAGGATGGGGCCACCGGCGGCTCGAGCTACGGGATCGTCCACGAGTTCCAGGCCAACGCCAACACCGCGGCGGTCTGGCGCAGCGGCACGGACTGGGACGCCGCCAAGTGGATCAAGGAGAAGCAGGGCAACTGGCTGGAGCACCAGATGCTCTACCAGATCTGGGCGACCTACCCCAACGGCTACTACTGGAAGGAGGGCGACACCTGGTCGGCCCGGGACAAGGACGAGCACACCCTGCCCTACCTGGCCATCTCCGGGATGTACGCCAATGGCTACGGCCAGGCCCAGCTCGAGAACATGTACAAGCGCTGGACCATGGGCGGCTGCCACCACGGCTGGCGGTACTTCTGGTACTTCCTCTACAACAACCCGGAGCTGAAGCCGACGCCGCTCGAGGGCCTGGGCCGGGCCGAGGTCTTCAGTCCCAGGCTCCACGGCTTTGTGTGCTGGCGCGACTCCTGGAAGGACGATGCCACGGTCATCCACTTCAAGACCGGCGACAACGTCGACCACCACGGCACCTGGGACACCGGCAAGTTCACCATCTTCAGCCGGGGCGCGGCCCTGGCCATCAAGGACGGCGGCTACGACCAGCCCTACAAGAGCCCCAGGCACCTCTACTACAAGTCGCCGTGGAGCGCGAACGTGGTCATCTTCGACGGGCCCAAGTCCCGCGGCTGGCAGAAGTCCGTGCCCGACCTGGACGGCTTCGCCTCCTGGCCGACCTGGAAGGCCGAGCGCGACAAGCTCCACCCCGTGACCGGAGTGCTCGTGGCCCACGAGGCCAACGACAAGTTCGCCCGGGCCCTGGCCGACCTCTCCGGCTCGACCTTCCCGGACAGCTCCGGCTGGACGCGGGAGCTGGTCTTCCTCGGCTACAAGTACCTGCTGGTCCTGGACCGGGTCAAGCCGGCGGCGGGGGTCAAGACCCGCTGGATCCTGCACAGCCTCAAGGACCCGGTCCTCGACGCGGAGAAGCGGCTCGCCACCATCGAGTACGGCAAGGGCCGGCTCTTCTGCCAGACCCTGCTCTCCGAGGGCGCCAGGCTCGAGAAGGTCGGCGCGCCCGGCAAGGGCTTCTTCCACAAGAACCTCAAGGGCGAGGAGATCTCCTGGGACAGCAAGGGCGACTCCATGCGCGGCGACGGGCGCTTCGACGTGGTCCCGGCCGACCCGGGCGCGGAAACCGTCTACCTGCACGTGCTCTTCCCGACCGACCAGGGCACGGCGGCCATGCCGGCCTGTTCGGTCAGGAAGGACGGGGATAGTTACACGGTGAAGGTTGGGGAGTTGGAGTACACGTTCAAGCCGGTGAAGTGAAGGCTGGTTGGGGGTTGGAGGTGGGCGGTTGGAGGCGGGGCGACGGGTTGAGGTTTGAGGTTGGAGGTTGCGGGTTGGAGGCAGAAGTAGCGAACCGCAGAATCTCGAAAGCCGAACTTCGAAGTGACTTCGGACTTCGTGATTCGGTGTTCGGTGCTCTGCGGTTCGCCGCCGCCCGCTACGCCCTCCAACCTCCAACCCCCAACCCCCAACCCGATTCGAGCGGAGGTTCACCATGCGCATAGCCCTGATCTGTACGGCAGTGGGAATTCTGGCTGCGGCAGTCGCCGCCCCGGCCGGCGAGGCCGCCGGCGAGGCGCCCAAGGTCCGCGCCGAGCGGCCGCGGGTCTTCCTCCGCGAGAAGGCCTGGGAGGGCCCCTCGGTCGAGAAGCTCCGCGAGTGGATGAAGACCGACGAGTACAAGCTCCGCGCCCGGAAGCTCCCGCGGACCACCATGGGCAAGGCGGTGCTCTATCTCTCCGGCGACGAGGCCGCCGGCAAGGCGGCGGTCGAGGAGTTCAAGAAGTTCGCGATCAGCGGCGACACGCCCAGCTACCAGGGCATCGAGGCCCAGAAATGCGCGGCCATGTACGACTGGCTGCGCAATCACCCGGACTTCGACGAGGCCAGCCGCAAGGCCAAGATCGAGCACATGGAGAAGTGGAGCGACGGCTTCATGAAGAGCCTGGCCGGCGGCGGGCCGTCCACGCCCTTCTACTCGCGCGTCCCCGGGGCCATCTCGGCGCTGACCGTGATGGGCCTGGCGCTGCACGGGGACAGCCCCAAGGCCGACGAGTACGTGCACTTCTCGGCCCGGTACCTCCGCGAGAAGATCGGCACGGTCCGGCAGATGGAGGACGGCGCCACCGGCGGCGGCAGCTATGGCCTGCACCACGAGTTCACCGACCTGGCGAATCTCGTGGCCTGCTGGCGGAGCGCCACCGACTGGGACGCCGCCAGGTGGATCAAGGAGAACCAGGGCAACTGGCTCGAGCGCCAGATGCTCTACCAGGCCTGGACCACCTACCCGAACGGCCTGCTCGTCAAGCACGGGGACCTCTGGGACGGCTCCATGGACGACAAGGAGCAGTACCGGATGCACATCGACGCCATCGCCGGCATGTACCGGAACGGCTTCGGCCGCTCCTGGGCCGACGACATGGCCCGGCGCTGGCCGAAGTCCAAGTGGGACGACATCCCCTGGGACTACCACACCCAGTTCGCCTGGGAGTTCTTCGTCTTCAACGACCCGGAGATCAAACCCCGGGCGCTGGAGGAGCTGGGCCGGGCCGAGGTCTTCAGCCCGAAGCTCCACGGCATCGTCTGCTGGCGCGACTCCTGGAAGCCGGACGCCACCATCGTCCACTTCGTCTGCGGCGAGACCGTCGACCACCACGCCACCTACGACCAGGGCAAGTTCATGATCTTCAAGCACCAGCCCCTGGCCATCAAGGCCGGCGCCTACACCGGCGGCTACATGGGCAAGCAGCACCGCTACTTCAAGTCGACCTGGAGCTCGAACGTGGTCATGTTCACCGGGCCTGACCAGCTCGGCGAGCAGCCCAAGATCGACTTCGACGGCACGCCCTCCTGGGCGGAGTGGAAGGCCGCGCGCGACAAGAACGTCAAGCGCCCGCCGACCGGTGTCCTGGTGGCCACCGAGGCCAACGACCGGTTCGCCCGGGCGCTCGGGGATCTCGCCGGCTCGGTCCCGGCCGGCTGCGACTGGAAGCGCGAGATGGTCTTCCTGGGCTACAAGTACGCGCTGGTCCTCGACCGGGTCAGGGCCACGCCGGAGCTGAAGCACCGCTGGACGCTGCACTCGGTCAACGAGCCGAAGACCGAAGGGGCGCTGGCCGTGGTCGACAACGAGCCCGGCAGGCTCTTCTGCCGGACGCTCCTGCCCGAGAAGGCCAAGCTCACCAAGGTCGGCGGACCGGGCCACGAGTGCGACTACAACGGCGACAACCGCGTGCCCAAGGGCAAGACCGCCCCGGAGATGACCATCGGCGCCTGGCGCCTGGATGTCGAGCCCGAGGCCCCGGCCGCCGAGGGCCTCTACCTGCACGTGCTCTTCGCAGCCGACACCAAGACCGAGAAGATGCCGGAGGCCTCTGTCGAGAAGAAGGGCGACGACCTGGTTGTGAAGGTCGCCGATCTGGAATACACGTTCAAGCCGGCGCCAGCGGCCGGGAAATAGCGCGGAGGGCCTGGGCGTGTGTGGGTCTGTGGGTATGTGAGCGTGTGAGTGGGGACGCCTAGCCGTGCCTTACCCACACACCCACATACTCACACACGCACACACGCCCCATCCTGGGGGGAGCGATTGCGATGCATAGGGCGCTGACAGCGGCAGTCATCGGGCTGATCCTCGGCGCGGGTTGGGCTGCGGCGGCCGGCGAAGCCGATCCCCTCCCCAAGGTCCGCCTCGAGCGGCCGCGGATCTTCCTGCGAGGCAAGGCCTGGGACGGGCCCTCGGTCGAGAAGATCAAGTCCTGGATGGACCGGGAGGAGTACAAGGCGCACTGGGAGAAGGTCGAGCGCAGCTTCAAGACCGAGGAGAAGCGCAACATCAACCTGGCGCTGCTCTGGCTGCTCGCCGGCAACCGGGAGGCCGGCAAGCAGTGCCTGGACCGCTACAAGGAGCAGCGCAGCGGCGGGGTCTCGCCGTCGTACTGGGGCATCACCGACCAGCGCATGGCCGCCTGCTACGACTGGCTGTACGACCACCCCGACTTCACGCCGGAGATGAAGAAGAACCGCTGCGAGTACCTGGCGCTGCGCTGCCAGGCGAACATGTCCTACCTCAAGGACGAGCGCGAGAACCCGTTCTACAGCCGGTTCTCCGGCGCCCTGGCCTCGCTGACCGCCTGCGCCCTGGCCATCCACGGCGACGACCCGCGGGCCGAGGAGTACCTGCGCTACGCCTACGACTGCCTGCGCCAGAGGATGAGCACCATCCGCCGGGCCGAGGACGGCGCCTCGGGCGGCGGCTCCTACGCGCTGCACCACGAGTACACCGACCTGGCCAATCTCGTGGCCTGCTGGCGCTCGGCCACCGACTGGGACGCCGCCAAGTGGATCAAGGATAGCCAGGGCGACTGGCTGCAGCGCGGGCTGCTCTGGCAGATCTGGATGACCTACCCCAGCGGCCAGTTCGTCAAGGACGGCGACCTCTGGGCCATGGACCAGGCCGACGACACCCAGTACCGGATGAGCATCGACGCGGTCACCGGCATGTACCGTAACGGGTACGGACGGACCATGGCCGACCGGATCTACAAGCGCTGGGGCGTCAAGGACTACCACTCCGAGTACGTCTGGGAGTTCTTCGTCTTCAACGACCCGGAGGTCCCGGCCAAGCCGCTCGACGAGCTCGGCAAGGCGGCGGTCTTCGCGCCCGACTACCAGGGCGTGACCGCCTGGCGCTCGAGCTGGGCCGACGACGCGGCGATCGTCCACTTCCGCGCCGGCGAGTCCGGCGACACCCACGCCACCTGGGACCAGGGCAAGTTCATCATCTACAAGCAGAAGCCGCTGGCCATCAAGAACGGCGCCTACATCGGCTTCATGTCGCCGCAGCACAAGTACTACAAGTCTCCGTTCTCGGCCAACTGTGTCCTCTTCTACACCAAGGAAGGCGAAGCCCTGAAGCCGGCGCTCTCCTACTTCCCGGTCTTCCCCTACAACAGCAACAACCCGCTCTGGCCCAAGGGGCTCTTCGGCTGGGAGGAGTGGAAGGACCTGCGCGCCAAGACCCTCGCCGACAAGCGCGAGGTGATGGGCAGGCTCGTCGAGACCGAGGCCAACGACAAGTTCGCCCGCGCGCTGGGCGACATGTCCTACCGGCTCAGGAAGGGCGGCGGCGAGGCCCAGACCGTCTGGGACTGGAAGCGCGAGCTCGTCTTCCTCGACTACAAGTACCTTCTGGTCCTCGACCGGATCAAGGCGGGCAGGGACGAGACCGGCAAGGAGATCGTCCACGCCTGGACCCTGCACACCACCTACGAGCCCAAGGTCGAGGGCAGCCTCGTCACCGCCGACAACGGCCCGGCGCGGCTGTTCTGTCGAACTCTGCTGCCTGAGAAGGCCAAGTTCACCAAGGTCGGCGGCCCCGGCCACGAGTGCGACTTCGCCGGCGAGAACCCGCTGGCCAAGGACTGGACCGAGCTGAATCCGGCGAAGTTCGGCCCCGACACCCAGATGGGCGCCTGGCGGCTGGACGTGACGCCCGAGACGCCCGCCGCCGAGAGCGTCTACCTGCACGTCCTCTTCCCGACCGACACCAAGACCGAGAAGATGCCGGAGTGCTCGGTCGAGGCCAAGGGCGCCGAGTTCGTTGTGAAGGTCGGGGAGGCGGAGTACACTTTCAAGCCGGCGAAGTGAAAATGATGGGGGTTGGAGGTGGGAGGTTGGGGGTAAGAGGCGGAGCAGACGGCGAAGCCCTCCAACCCACAACCTCCAACCCCCAACCCGTTTTGAGCGGAGGTCCACCATGCGCATCGTCCTGATCTGCACGGCAGTGGGAGTCCTGACGGCCGCGGCCGCCGCCCCCGGCGGCGAGGCCCAGCCCCCCGCCCAGCCGGCGGCGGAGGCCCCGGCGGTCCTGGACCTCGAGAGCGGCTCCTTCCGCGCGTTTCTGCGCTGGAAGACGCCCTCGGTGATCTCCAAGGACGGCAAGGTCGCGCCGCTGCTCGCGCCCAAGGGCAAGAACCAGGCCGAGGGCGACCGCAAGCCGATGCCCGTGGTGGCCTCGGCGCCGCCGCCCGCCGGCTGGACCGCGCCGGACTTCGACGAGGGCGCCTGGCCGCGGGTCCGGGGCGCGGTGATCTCCCGGCAGTACACCATCAGCGGTGGGATCGGCGCACCGGCCGGAGGCCCGATCTACTACCCGGGCAACCCGGCTGACTGGCAGATGATCTGCCTCCGCGGCCAGTTCCAGGTCGAGGACCCGGCCGCCGCCAAGGGCCTGGTGCTCAAACTCCGCTACCACGGCGGGGCCGTCGTCTACGTCAACGGCACCGAGGTCGCCCGCGCCAACCTCCCCGAAGGCAAGCTCGACCCCGAGGCACTCGCCGAGGGCTACGCCGAAGAGACCTACGTCCGGCCCGACGGCAAGCTCTACGCCTTCCAGTCCGACGCGCAGCCCTTCGCCGACCGGATGGCCGGCCGGATCCGGACGCTCAAGGCCAAGGACGGCGGCGAGGGCGTGGCCGTGCCGGAGGCGGCGCTGCGCAAGGGCGTCAACACCCTGGCGATCGAGATCCACGCCGCCCCGCTTCATGAGGTGGCCACCACCGCGCTGCCGGCCAAGGGCCGCTGGCAGTTCGAGGACAACCCCACGCCCTGGTCGCACGCGGCGGTGCTCGAGGCCCGGCTGGCCTCGGCCTCCGGCGCGGGCCTCGGCTCGCGGGCCGGGCCGGCCGCGGGCATCGGCCTCTTCACCTGCCCGGCGCTCGAGTCCGTGGAGGTCTGGGACTACGCCCCGCCGGCCGACGGCGTCCGGCCGATCCGGATGGTCGGGGCCCAGAACGGCAGCTTCTCGGGGCAGGCGGTGCTCAGCTCGGCCGCGGCCATCCGCAAGCCGCGGGCGACGGTCACCGACCTGGCCGGCGAGGGCGGCGCCAAGATCCCGGCCGCGGCCGTCCAGATCCGCTGGGCGGAGCCGGCCTCGCCGCCGACGAGCTTCAACAGCCCGACGCGCTTCGACCGGCTGCTGGCCGAGCCGCCCGCCGAGGTCGCGCCGGCCAAGATCTCGATCCGCGACCGTAAGGTACAGCCGACGCCCGCGGCGGTGGCGCCGGTCTGGGTCACCGTGCGGGTGCCGGCCGACGCGCCGGCCGGCCTCTACAAGGGGACGCTGACCGTCGAGGCCGACGGGGCCACCGCGGCCAAGTTCGCCGTGCCCGTCGAGCTCAAGGTCCACGCCTGGAAGGTGCCCGACCCCAAGGACTTCGCCGTCCACAACAACCTCTACCAGTCGCCGGACACGCTGGCCCAGCACTACAAGGTGCCGCTCTGGAGCGATAAGCACTGGGAGCTCACCGCCAGGTCCTTCGCCGCCTTCCAGCAGCTCGGCAACAAGGTCTGCGTGGTCAACCTGGCCGTCAAGGTGCCCAGCCTCAACAACACCGAGTCAATGATCCGCTGGGTCAAGAAGGGCGACGGGCCGTACGACTACGACTACTCCGTGGCCGAGAAGTACATGGACGTCTACGAGAAGACCTGCGGCAAGCCCGGGATCCTCGAGCTCAACGTCTGGGGCTACGCCGGCAAGGACGAGAAGCCCGCGCCGCCGCTGTCCGTCACCGTCGTCGACAAGGACGGCAAGAAGCTCGAGGACCTGGTCCAGCCGCCCTACTGCACGGCGGAGAACGAGGCCTTCTGGAAGCCGCCGCTCGTCGAGCTCAAGAAGCGCCTGGAGAAGCGTGGCTGGTACGACGTGACCGCGGTGTGCTACACCAGCTACTGCTGGGACCCGCCCAAGGAGATGGTCGCCAACCTCAAGAACATCTGGCCCGACGGCCGGTGGATGAACTGCACCCACTCCTACCGGACCAGCTACGCCGGCACCAACGGGCCCATGCCCGTGCCCTTCGTCGAGTGGGTCTGGGGCTGCGGCAACATCTACAACCCCGACGCCGGCAAGCCGGGGAGCTACCCGCGCCCCTGGACCAAGTGCCCGCCCCGCGCCGACCTCGGCAACCCCCGCTACGGCGTGGCCTTCGTGGAGGCCCTGCGCGACAGCTCCCCGCTGGCCGTCTGCCGCGCCACGCCGGAGGCCTGCCTGCAGTCCGGGCTGATCGGCGTCGGCCGGGTGGGCGGGGACTTCTGGCCGCTGCCCATCGGCAAGGGCGGCAAGTACGAGCACATCTGCGACTCCTTCGCCGCGGTCGGCCCGGCCAACAACACCGTGGCCCTGACCAGCGCCGGACCGGACGGCGCCGCGCTCAACCAGCGCTCGGAGATGTTCCGGGAGGGCCTGCAGGTGGCCGAGGCCATCGTCTTCCTCGGGAAGGCCCAGGACGGCGGCAAGCTCTCCGCAGAGTTGTCCGGGAAGATCTCGAACTTACTCGACGAGCGCGCCCGCCACTACTACCGCGGCCGGCTGCCCCAGGCCCTGGCCACGCTGTCGCTGGAGGCCTGCGGCCCCCAGGAGCGCGACGACCGGCTCTTCGCCCTGTGCGCGGAGGTGGCGAAGGCCGCGGGCAAGTAACTGCGGTGGAGGGCGGACGGTGGAAGGTGGAAGAGATGGCGAACCGTAGAACCGCAGAACTTCGAACGTCGAATTGCGAAGTAACTTCGGTGTTCGGAGTTCGGCGTTCGACATTCTGCGGTTCGCCGTGCTCAGTCATGCCTTCCACCCTCCACCTCCCACCATCCACCCCGCACTGTTCACCTACCACCCAACCCGATCGGAGGTTCCCCATGCGCATAGTCCTGATCTGTGCGGCAGCATCCACCCTGGCTCTGTCCCTGGGCTGTGCCCCGGAGGAGAGCGCCGGCAAGACGAACGGGGCCGCGACCTCCACGCCTGGCGCTGCTCCGGCCCTGGAGGCCCCCCTCGACGTCCGCGGCCCGGCCGAGGCCAAGTTCGCGTCCGCCCCCAAGGTCGAGGCCGCCGGCTCGGGGTTCAAGATTTCCTTCACCGTCTCCGCGCCGACCGACGTCGAGGTCGCCATCCTCGACGCCAAGGGCAAGGTCGTCCGCCACCTGGCCGCCGGGCTGCTCGGCAAGAACGCCCCGGCGCCGCTGGCCAAGGACTCGCTCGCCCAGACGCTGGTCTGGGACGGCAAGAACGACATTGGGTTGGAGGTGGGAGGTGGGAGGTTGCAGGATGCCAGCCGCCCCCAACCTCCAACCCCCAACCCCCAACCCTTCTCCGTCCGCGTCCGCCTGGGCTCCTCCGCCCAGCTCGAGAAATACCTCGGCGTCGACAACGCCGGCCTCGACCGGGTCGGCGGCCTGGCCGTCGGCGCCGGCGGCGAGCTCTTCGTGCTCTCGCGCTCCTGGGTCAAGGGCCGGACGGACCTTAAGGTCTACGACCGCTCCGGCAAGTACCTCCGGACGATCATGCCCTATCCGGCGGCGACGCCGGCGGAGCGGCTCAAGTCCGTCGGGCAGCTGACCGTCGGCGGGGAGAGAGTGCCGGTCATTTTCAACGGCCACAGCGAGAGCATCCATCCGCTGACGGTGAGCCTGCCCCGGCAGAACCTGGCCTGGAACCCCAAGGGCCACCTCGTGGCGGCCAGCACCCTGGCCACCGCCTACGAGCACGGCCTGCCGCGGCACCTGCTGGCCTTCCATCCGCAGGGCGGCGCGCCCGACGGGATGAACTTCGTCGGCCCGGAGCTCCGGCCGCCGACCGGCGTGACCTGGGGCCACGGCGAGGGCGACGACCCCTGCTTCGACCACGTTGCCTGCAGCCCCGACGGCAAGTGGGTCTACTACGCGGGCGCAACCTTCCAGAGCATGCACGCCGTGTACCGCCTGGCCTGGGGCGAGGCCCACGGCTCGGGGATGGAGGCCGGCTGGTTCGGCCAGGACAACCGCCCGGGCTCCGACGACAAACACCTGAACGACCCCGCTGGCCTGGCCGTCGACGCCGCCGGCAACGTCTACGTCTGCGACCGGGGCAACAACCGGATCGCGGTGATCTCGCCGGAGGCCAAGCTCCTCGGCAGCATCGCCGTCGAGGACCCCGAACAGATCGCCGTGCATCCCAAGACCGGCGAGATCTACGTGCTCTGCCGCCAGTCCCCGCCCGGCACGACGCCCAAGGACATCGGGCCGATGTCCACGGAGGAGTACCGGGCCTGGAAGGCCCGCGTGGCCGAGCGCGCCGCGAGGGCCCCGGCGGCCCGGGCGCCGAAGTTCCTGAAGCTTGGCGCCTGGAAGGCCGGCGAACCGGCGAAGACTCTCGCCCAGCTCGACGAGGGCCTCGACCTCATGGCGCTGGACGGCGAGGCCACGCCGCCCGTCATCTGGGCCACCGGCAAGGCCGGGCTCCGGCCGATCGTCGACCGCGGGGACAAGCTCGAGCCCGGCGCGCCGCTCTCTTCCACCGGCGGCGGCATCTCCCACCCCGGGCGGGTGGTGGCCGACCCAGAGCGCAACCGGGTGCTGGTCTACAACCTGGCCTCCAACTACAAGGTGAACGCCTTCGACCTGGCCACCGGCGCCAAGACTCTGCTGCTCGACTCGGTCAGCGACTTCGCGGTCGCCCCGGACGGCAGCATCTACGGCCTGGGCAAGTTCAGCAGCAATGAGATGCTGCGCTTCTCGGCCGACGGGAAGCCGAGTCCCTTCCCCGGCTCGGACAAGAACGTCGTCAAGATCGCGCCGATCTGGATCGGGGGGATCAACCTGGGCGCCCGGGGCATGACCGTCTCGCCCTCCGGTGACGTCTACCTGCTTCGCGCCAACGGCGAGAAGGGCGTGCAGAGCCGGCTGGATGTCTTCGGGCCCGACGGCAAGCTCAAGAAGGCTGCGCTGGTCGACGGCCTGGGCATCGGCGACTGCGGCGTGGGCGTGGACCCGGCGGGGAACGTCTACCTGGGCGTCAACGTGAAGCCGAGGAACGCCCTCCTGCCCCGGGACTTCGCGGGCGTCGTGCCCCAGGCCAACTGGCTGTGCTGGGCGCAGTGGAGCTGGCACTACCGGCCGGAGCCCTGGCACTACTCGATGAGGAACGAGTACCTCTACCACTACGGCTCGGCCATGAAGTTCGGGCCCGCGGGCGGCGCCTTCTACCGCGGGGCCATCGGCTTCGACGAGGCGGGCAAGCCCATCGGCGGCGGCCGGCTGCCGCTCGAGGCGGCGCCACAGGGCTCGGCCGAGTACCTCAGCGGCTACCTCTACGGGCAAGTCAAGGCCGCCGGCATCCAGTGGCGTTACGCCGGGATGGGCATCGTCCCGGCCTCCGAGCGCCAGTGGGGCGACCCGAGCTGCGTGTGCATGAGCAGCCGCCTGGGCGTCGACGGCTTCGGCCGCGTATTCGTGCCCGACTGCTTCCGCTTCTCGGTGGCCATGCTCGACACGGTGGGCAACCAGATCGCCCGGATCGGCCGCTACGGCAACCCCGATGACGGCGCCGGGGCTCAGCCTCCAGGGCCCAAGGGTGAGAACCCGCAACCCTCAACCCACAACCCGCAACCCGTCTACTTCGCCTGGCCCGCCAACGTCGACGCCGCCGACGGGCTCATCGCCGTCGCCGACAGCGCCAACCGGAGGATAGCGGTGATCAGGCTGGTTTGGGCGGCGGAGGAGACGGTGGGGGTGAAGTGAGGGGGGCATCCACCAGAGGGCCAACGAGCACTCTGCGCTGGGCTCCCGGGAGGCACAACATGCTGTCCATGATTCGCCAGCTTGAACAGCAGTATCCGGAGGCGATCAGGAAGTACACGTGGCTCAAATGGCTTTTCAAGGCGTATTCGCTAACTGACGACTGCATATCGCGCGAGTTGGCTGACCGGGCCAGCCGAGGGGACCGCCTGCCGGCGTGCGCCGACGGTTGTCATGAGTGCTGCCTCAGGAATGAGATAATTCTCTCTAAGCTGGAACTCCAAGGTCTCTCCTGGTACCTGTCCGAGGTGCTGACGGGGGATGCGCGAGAGACACTCCGCAAGCATCTAGTCGACTTCGTGCCGGATCAGCTCGCCGACGTGGTGAAGCCATGCCCTTTCCTTGTCAGCGGCCGATGCGGCGTCTATCCGATGAGGCCGTTGACTTGTAGGATCTTCTATGTCCTGGGTGATAGATGCCCGTCAGGCGAGGACGCAGCAATGGCTCGATCAGCGGATTTCATGGCGTTTCACAAATCCATGTACGTCAACGGAGCCACTGCCGTCCTGCAAGGTATGGGATATGGCACCGCAAGGGAATGCAGGAAGCTTGCGGAGAGCGGCACCTTGGTTAAGGTGGTGCGACCTCTGCAGGCCATGCCGCTCGGGGTGTTAGTAGCTACGATGGATGCTCTGGCAAAGGATTAGCACGATCCGAGTGCCACAGAGGCCGTTCGGGGTCACAGTCGCGTAAGAACCTCAGAGCGTATCATCTGTACAATGCTGCCAAAAGCCCGCGTTAGTCGTGTTGACGTCGACATAACCTTATCCAAACTGGAGAGGCACATGGCGAAGTGGCAGTCGGGCCAAGGATCGGAAGCCACTTCAACATGCAGGTGGGGCCCTCGCTTATACGTTCTGAGTGGTTCGTCTTCAGTTGTCAAGGGGTCACAATGCAGGCATATCATCTCCATAGGTTCTTGGGAGGCAATGTCCACTCGGTAGATCGTCAAGTACGCCCTCTCAAGTGCCCAATATTTGCGATCTCTGTCAGGCAACCAGAGCTCGAAGTACCTTCCGCGTATCCCAGGCCTTATCGTGGTAAAGCTACAGCTACGGTAAGCTTCGGCTTCGTACGTTTCCCTTTCCAGCCCGTCGTGTGCAGCGATGGCACAGGTTCCCCCATAGGGGCCAGGAAGGATTTGACAGGCAAGCTCCCTATTCCGCAATGGTCGCAGCATTCGTTGCACACATCTGGGGCGCGCCTTCAGGTAGTCTTCGGAAATGCGGATCATGCCAGGATTACCCGTTGAGCCCAATCTCGAGTCTTTCCTGCTTCGTCAAGGAATAGAGCTCACAGAGGGCTTTGTTGAGCTCCACCATGTCGGCCTGAGTGGCTTTTGCCCTCAGACGCGCGTCGACAGTCTCCAGTATCAGCTTCATTCTGGCAGCGGAAACGCGTCCAGGATCGGGCACAGCGATTGTCTTCAGCGTCTTTGGCTCCAACATAGTGTATCCGCCTCTGTACGTGTGCGACTGTCTCACAATTTGCCAGTAGGCAGCTGTTGAGTTCAGGAGGGCAAGGAAGTACTTTAGTAAGTCATCTGGGTTTCCTTCCTCCTTAGGGTACATGAGAGGTGAGCGCGACACGGCGTATTTCCCGCTGATATCGAATGCGAACTGAGGCATAAGTGTCAGGTGCGGACTGACAAGCTTTGGCCTAAGCATGCTTTGCGGACTGCGCGGCCAAGCAGGAGACCACCACTGAACGCTATGGCGCATCTTCGCGACGGTCTTGCGCGCTTTCAACTCTCGGCCATGATCACGCAGGTAGCTCCATGTCTTGGGGAAGTTCTCCTTAAGATAAGTCTCGTCAATTCTCGCTCCATCAAGGAATGGATAGAAGACAACACTGTCGGTCCTAGCAGGAACTGTATAGGGACGCATATCCTTATCGCGCAGGTAAGGTCGATACAAAGCCTCCTCTCCTGCGGGGACTGCGGTGCGCGGGATCACGAAAACGGCATCTGCACCCGTGATGAACCCCTCGTGAATCGTCAGGAATGTGCTTAGCTGCGGAAGAGATCTCATCTTCCTGACCAACATGTACTGACCTGGGGAACGGACTTCCCACTTCGGCTCTGCAAAAGCAGCCTGAGGCACCTCGTGAATGTCGTAGAAGTCCGTTGCAGCAGGTTTGCCTTCAAGTGCACTCTGCAGCGCCTGCCCCACTAGTTCGTTGCACCTTACAGTCACAGCCGGTGGTTCTTCGGAAGAGGCCGCGCTATGTTTCTTCTCCAACACAAGTAGGACAACGTATGCTCCCGTGTCATCGAAAACTTCAATCTGAGACAGATCGACCAGGTAACGGATCCAGTACTCTCTGGCAATGCGGGCACGTAGGCGGCATGCACCGTCGGAGACCAGGAAACTGTGAGGGACGACATAGAGCAGGTAGCCACCAGGGCGGAGCAACTCCATCCCCAAATGGACGAAGGCCATGAATAGATCGGGTTTTGCCGGAGCGCAATCTCCCATAGTGGCCAAGACGCGCTGCTGCATTTCTGGGGCGATGTTCTCCCACTTCACAAAAGGTGGGTTTGCGATGACAACATCCATCGATTCCCGCAATTGTGGATGCCCGCTCAAGTAGCCTAGGCTCTCGGCATTAACGATGTTCAGTGTGGTTGGGAACTTACCCATGAGGACGAGATACAGAAGAGATAACGAAAGGCTGGTTGCCTGGCAGGCATTCGCATCAACATCGATTCCTAGGATGTTGGCGAAGGCCCGCTCTGTCGGTTCGGGCATCGCCACTTCCTGTGTTGGGTCACACTGCATCTCCAGCAGTGTTCGCAGAAAGATGCCCGACCCGCAGGCTGGATCCGTCACGCGCAATTCTCGGAATGCCCTAGGAGGAAGGTTCTCCTTAAGAACCCTTGCAAAGAAGCGGGCCACAAACTGCGGCGTATAGATGTTGCCGAGGCGGCGATCACTGACTTCCTCCGGCAAATCCGCGTCAGGAAAAAGGGCCATCTCGCTTGTCTCTCGGAGGCGCAGCAAGGAAACGTATCGTTCGTATATCCGGCTCAGCGCATGTTTTGACATGAGGGAAAAGTCGTAATCATAGCATTCGGCATATCGGTTCCGGTAGAAATCATTAACCAATCTGAGCACGAGTTCAGGGCTAAGCGCGTCGAAAGCCTTAAGCGTCTCTCGGCGAAGGAGGCAAGGCGGGCAAGAGCTAATTCCGAACGTCCTAAGCGTACTCTGAAGCAACCCTTCAATCGTGCGCTGTCCATGGATCAGTTGGTGCCAGTTATCAACCAGCGCCTGTCCCGTGCTTCTGCTAAGTTTGCGCGCATAATCCTCCGCCGCACGAACCAAAAGAATCCCGTTAAAAAGGCATGCTAGTTCTTCGTTCCCTGCTTTGATTCCCGGCTCTGAACTTAGTCGACGTTTCCAGGTAGAAATGGTCCGGATGAGGGCATCATCAAGGCGGCGGATATTGGGATTCCTCTTCCGCCCTATTATCTGGTCGAATGACTCTGCGCGCCAAGCGTCAGGTTGCTCGTCAAGACGGTAGCGGCAGGGCTCTGTAGGAAACCGCAGGTTGTACACTACAGTTACGCCTTCGCGGTCAGGGAAGAGATGCCAGTCCACTAGATTGTTGTAGGAGATTGAAAGCAGACGGAGGCGATCTGCGTCCTCGAGTGTGCCGAAAGGCCGGCCGCCCTTCAGGAAGGTCAGCACTGCCGTGTTATCAAGGCCATGTTCAACGACTAGATGCCCGTTTGCGGTATCCTCTGTCCCGGGGTAGTCCTCTATCTGGTCGCTTGGCCTCCATCCATTCAGTGTTGCGTAGTCGCGCAGAGCAGCTCTACGCGCATCGGCTGGTATCTGACTCTCAGTGAGTCGGACCACCTGTTCATAGGCTGCCGTTCGCATCGCTGCCATGTGCCGCCCCCTCAGAAGATGGTCTGAGTAACGGTGCGAATAGTACATTGGCGCGTCTCTCGGGTCAAGCCGTCAAAGCGCGGAGGAGGGGAAGCGACCCGAGCAGTTCCCGACACTCCGGGGCCGCCATCCGCTATGGGGCTTCCGGCGCCCCAACACTCTTCGGGAGGCTTGTCGGGGCCAGGTCCTGATTGGTACTCAGCGGACGCTCGTGGCCCCGTTCCGGGGACGGCCGGGGTCAGGTTCAGATCGGTGATTAGTGAGAGCCCCGCCGCCCAGCGCCCCGGAATTCATGGTCCGGGCCGCCAGTTAGTGCTGGGAGTGCGTCCGGAGACTGGGGCGAGGCGCCACCCCCGGCCCGGAGGGTTGGGGCGGCGCCCGGGTTTCCGGAAGCACTCCAGGAAGGAGGCGCCCCATGAAGTACGTGGACGGTTTCGTGATCGCGGTGCCGAAGAGGAACCTGCCGGCCTACGTCCGGATGGCGCGCGTGGGGGCGCGGGTGTGGCGGGAGCACGGGGCGCTCGACTACAAGGAGTGCGTGGGCGACGACCTTGGCGCCAGGATGGGCCTGCCCTTCCCCCGCCTGGCGAAGCTCAAACCGGGCGAGACGGTGGTCTTCTCCTACATCGTCTACAGATCGCGCGCCCACCGCGACCGGGTCAACGCCAAGGTAATGAAGGACCCGCGCCTCGCCGGCTCCTGCGGCGGGAAAAGCATGCCCTTCGACATGAAACGCCTGACCTACGGCGGGTTCCGGGTCGTGGTGGACGCCGGGGGCTGCTAGCGCTGCCTGACAATCGATGTTTGGGTGTCAGGTAGCACTAGAGCAAGCGAGCAGGAGAACAGCCGGCTTCTCCCCATAGGAAGGCTGGTCGGGGAGGCTGGTCGGGGTCAGGCCCAGAATGGCGATCAGCGGTGAGTATGCCGGCCGGCCGCCTCCGCGCCGTCCGCCGCCGCCCGCGCGGTTCCGGACGCGCTCCCGCGCCAAACGGCTTGAACCGCGCGCCCGTGCGAAGAGAATCGGTCCGCCCGGCCGCCGCGCTGGCGGCCGGCGGCAGGCAGGGGAGGAGGGACGCGGCGCATGATCCCCGGGTTCCGGATGGACACGGTGCCCGGCGGCCGGGCCGTGGTGGTGACCATCGAGGGCGAGGTCCCCCGGGGCGCCGTGAGCCAAGCCAACGAGGACCTCTTGGATCTCCTCGGCGGGGAGTGCCGTTACCTGATTCTCGACTGCTCGCGGATGACCGGCGTCAGCAGCCAGGGCCTGGGCCTGGTCGTCTACTTCGCTTCCACCCTGAAGAGGAAGGGCGGCGCGATGCTGATGGTCCCGCCCCCGGCCGAGGTCATGCGCCGCATAGGCGGCGAGGCCCTGCGCGGCCTCGTGCGCTTCGTCGCGTCGGTGGAGGAGGCGATCCGCCAGACGGCGGAGGCCGCGGGGCCTGGGGCCGCCGAGCCTTTCGGGCAGGCCTCGAAGAGCGGCTAGAACCCATCCCAAAACCAGGGGGGCGCGTTGCCGGCCCCGCCGGCAACCCTCCGGGCCGCGGGTCTTGCGACCGAAGGCTTCGTCGTTCTTCGTCGCTGTGTCCTTTGAACACAGCTTCCTCCTCAACTCCTCGCCTCCAGCCCCAATCCCTCGCGGCGCGCCCCCACGGGGTTCTTGGGATGGGTTCTAGCCTCTTTGCCCAAGGGCGTCTTTATGGATGCCCGCGTACGCTCTGCCATCCCGGCCTCACGCAACTCCACTTCCCCTTCGCCTGCGACGGAGTCGAGGTCGAGGCCGAGGCCCGGAGGCTCCTGGAGCGTTGTGCGACGACGAGAGTGTGGGTGTGTGGGGCGGGTCATCCCTCCGGCACGACGCCCCCGCGCCCCGCCGGCGGCCCGCCCGGCAGGGCGTTTTCTCCGGAATCGTTGCCATGGCCTATCAGTTATCTCGACGGAAAGCGGCGGGGCCTCCCCGCGGCAGGGAATGGACGTAAGGAGACAACCGATGGAGCTGCTATCCAAGAAACTGGTCCAGAAGGCCGGCGTCGACACGGACGAACTGGTGAAGCTGCTGGTCAGCAACGCGGCGGCCGAGCTGACCACCTTCTACTACTACACCCTGCTGCGCGTCAACCTGATCGGCATGGAGGGCGAGGGCCTCAAGGAGATCGCCGAGGACGCCCGGATCGAGGACCGCAACCACTTCGAGGCCCTGGTGCCCAGGATCTACGAACTGGGCGGCCAGCTGCCCGACGACATGAAGGCCTTCCACGACATGTCGGCCTGCCCGCCGGCCCACCTGCCGGCGAACCCGGCCGATGTGAAGGAGATCCTCAAGGTGCTGCTCAAGGCCGAGCAGTGCGCGGTCAACGGCTACACCCACCTCTGCAACCTGACCGCCGGCAAGGACCACCGGACCCACGACCTGGTGCTGGCCATCCTCAACGAGGAGATCGAACACGAGGCCTGGTTCGCCGAGTTCCTGGGCCACGGCCCGTCGGGGCACTTCCGCCGGCGCACGGTGGGCGAGTCGCCCTTCGTCTCCAAGTTCCTGCATCCCTGACCGGGTCGGGCTGTGGGTGGGGGAGGGGCCGCCGATGGGCGGCTTCTCCCACCGTCGACAGCCGCCCGGCCCGATCTATCCTGGTTCCAAGGAGGGCATCGGAATGGCCTGCGTAGAGAAGACCGGGGAAGTCTGGCGTTGCGAGGTCTGCGGGAACGTCGTGGAGGTCAAGGAGGCCGGCGGCGGGGAGCTGATCTGCTGCGGGGGGCCCATGACCAAGGTCAAATAGCGGACCGGTCATGAGTCCGGTCTGGACCGCCCTGGGACTGACCGTCCTGGCCGGCATGGCCACCGGCATCGGCAGCGCGATCGCCTTCTTCGCCAAACGGACCAACCACCGCTTCCTCTCGGTGGCCACCGGCTTCTCCGCCGGGGTGATGCTCTACGTGTCCTTCGTGGAGATCCTGGTCAAGAGCGGCGGCTGGCTGTCGGCGGCCTACGGGGCGCGCTGGGGCCCGTGGGCCAACGTCGGGGCCTTCTTCGGGGGCATGGCGGTCATCGGCCTGATCGACAGCCTGATCCCCTCGGCCGAGAACCCCCATGAGACGCACAGCGAGCGGGAGGTCGCCCCGCTGCACGGCGGGGCGCCGGCCGCGGCGGGGAACGGGGCCGGAACCCACGACCACCGCGCCCGCAACGACCGGCTCCTGCGCATGGGCCTGTTCATGGCCCTGGCCCTCACCATCCACAACTTCCCGGAGGGCCTGGCCACCTTCCTGGCCGCCCTGGAGGACCCCAGGGTCGGCGTGGCCATTGCCGTGGCCATCGCGCTGCACAACATCCCCGAGGGCATCAGCGTGTCGGTGCCGATCTTCTACGCCACCGGCAACCGCCGCAAAGCCTTCGCCTACTCGCTGCTCAGCGGCCTGGCCGAGCCGGTCGGCGCGATCCTGGCCTACCTGGCGCTGGTCCTCTTCCTGGGCGGAGACACCGGCGCGATGCCCAAGCAGGTGGTCGGGCTGCTCTTCGGCGGCGTGGCCGGGGTGATGGTCTACATCAGCCTGGACGAGCTGCTGCCCACCAGCCGGGCCTACGGCAAGGGCCACGACAGCCTCCTCGGCCTGCTGGCCGGCATGGCGGTGATGGCCCTCAGCCTGCTGATGATGAGGTAAGCCGTCTTGCCTCCTGGCGAGCCTCCGGCAGACTTCGCGTTCCTGCCTCGGCGCTCATCCGTGTGCGCCCGCGGCTGGTGTCCCCGCAGGGGTCCTGCATGGCTCCGGCCGGCGGGGAAGATAGCCCGCAGCCGGGGAGAGAGCGCCCTCTGCAGGTGGCCGCTGTTCTGCATGGGCCGCAGAGGCCTGGCACCGCTGGCGTGGCATAGCCCCCGGGGCCTATGCCCTCTCTCAGGAGAACGGCTGTCAGGGGCTATTAGGAGGGCTGTGGTCACCAAAGGAAAGCTGGGTTTTGACGACGCTCCCGGCGCCGGCTGGCGTCAAATGATGCGGGCCGCACCCCGGCCGAAGGAGTCCGGGACTTGACTTCCCGACGCTTTCTGTGAACCATGTGCGGTTGGCTGCCGTTTCCGTTGGAACGCTTCCCGCCACGCTGGAAACCAGGCTGTCGCAAGGAGATGCACATGAACACCGGTAAAATCGCCCGACTGACTCTCGTCTGCCTTCTTCTGGCCGCCGGCGCGGCCCCCGCCGCCGAGCTGGAGTTCCTGGAGAAGTTCAGCTTCGGCGACCGCGATGAGGCGCTGAAGAAGCTGGTCCCGGGAACCGACGATTTCTACTACTACACGGTGATCAACCACCAGCTCAACCGCCAGGTCGACAAGGCCGCGGCGGCGCTGACCGAGTGGCGCGGCCGCTACGGCTCGGGGCAGACTCCTCCGGAGTCCTACCAGACGGCCCTGCGCCGCAACATGCTGCTGGCCTACGGCGACAAGCCCGAGGAAACGCTCGAGTTCATCCGCAAGGAGCTGAACCTCAGCTTCGACCACGCGCGCCGGCCGGTCACCCAGGGAGCCGTCCGCCCCGCGGCGGGGCCGTCGAGCCTCGACGCCAAGCTGCTCCAGGCCGACCCGCGGATCGCCGCCGTGCTCGCCAATGACGGGATCGCGGGCTTCTCCGACGAGGGGCTCTACCTGCTGGCCGGGCGCGAGCTCGACATCAAGCAGACCCGCGAGCTCCTCGGGCGCATCAACGACCCGGCCTACCCCGGCCTGACCAAGCTGATCCTCAAGGAGCTGGCCGACAAGTACAGCGGCCATTTCGGCAGCCTGGCCGCCCACAACGTGCTGACGCTCGACCAGCTCAAGGAGCTGGCCGCGGACCGCAAGGCGCTGCTCAACGAGGAGCGCTTCGTCCAGGCCTGGCTCGCCCGCCTGGCCCCGGCCGGCGGCGTCAACCTGGCCGAGAACACCGCCGAGCGCGCCGCCTGGCTCGACCGGCTGGAGGGCTTCGCCGACTCGCTCCCGCCGATCTGGAACTCGCTCCGGGCCCAGGTCCTCTACGCCCGGCTGGTCCACGAGCGCGCCGAGGGCAACTACGATCTGGTCCGGTTCAAGAAGTACGTGGCGCTGCCCTGCCCGGGCCGCCCGGGCGTCAGCCCGAAGCTCGTCGGCGACGTCCGGGCCGCCGAGGCGGTCAACCTCTCAGGCGACCACGTCCAGGGCCTCGCGCCCATCGGCAGCGACGCCGACCTGGTCCGCGACTACCTCGAGCACTTCCTGGCCGAGGCCGAGAGTCCCGACGCCTTCGAGGCCTGGTTCGACCGCGACTGGCTCCGCCGGATCCACGCCGAGGCGCGGATCCTCGCCGGCAAGGACCAGCCCGAGAAGTGGGCCCAGCTGCTGGGCGCCGGGGCGCTGCGCGAGCTGCGCGACCGGGTGGAGCTCAACTTCGCCCCGCAGAACCGCACGGTCCTCAAGTCCGGGGGGAAGATCGTCCTCGACCTGCGCGTCAAGAACGTCGAGCGCCTGATCGTGCGCGTCCACGAGATCAACACGCAGAACTTCTACCGCCAGAACCTGCGCCCGGTGGGCGAGAACGAGAACCTGGACGGGATCGTCCCGGCCATCGAGAAGGTCGTCGAGGTCGGCGGCTCGCCCTACCTGCGCCACGCCCTGGCGCAGAAGCTCACGGAGATCGACCGCCCCGGGGTCTACGTCGTCGAGTTGATCGGCGGGTCGCTGAAGGCCCGGGCCATCGTCCGGCGCGGCAGCCTCAACGCCCTGGCGGTGGCCACCGCCGGCGGCCAGGTCTTCACCGTCTTCGACGGCGAGGGCCGCAAGGTCGACGACGCGGTCATCTGGTTCGACGGCCGCGAGTACGCCGCGGGCAAGGACGGCCGCATCGCCGTGCCCTTCAGCTCCTCGCCCGGGAGCCGGACTTTCGTGGTCAGCGCCGACGGCGTGTCCTCGCTGGGGTCGTTCGAGCACCAGGGCGAGAATTTCGCCTTCGAGTGCGGCTTCCACCTGGTGCGCGAATCGCTGGTGCCCGGCTCGTCCGCGCGGGTGCTGCTGCGCCCGCAGCTGACCGTCAACGGCCACCCGGCGGCGCTGGCGCGCATCGCCGGCGACGAGGGCAACGCCCCGCGCCTGCACGTGACCGTGGCCAACGCCGACGGCACGACCAGCACCCAGACCATCAAGAACCTGCGCCTGTCCGAGGACCGGGAGACCGCGGTGGACTTCCCGGTGCGGGGCGAGGTGACCGGCGTCTCGTTCGCCCTGGAGTGCAAGGTCAAGAGCGCCATCACCAACAAGCACCTCGACCTATCCGCGTCCTCGGCGTTCCGGACCGCCTCGGGTCGCTCGGGCGCCCACGTCGCCTTCCTGCACCTGGACCGCGACGCCGCCGGCTACAGCCTGCGGCTGCTGGGCCGCAACGGCGAGCCCCGGCCCGGCGTCGGCGTGAACCTCGCGCTGCGCCACCGCTGTCTCCGGGAGGAGATCCACGCATCCCTGGTCACCGACGCGGAGGGAACGGTGGCGCTGGGCGGCCTGGAGGGCATCGTCTCCATATCCGCCGGCAGCAGCGAGACGCCGGGGCTGGACCTGAACCTTGTTGCGGACAACGCCCTGCTGCGCGGCCAGATGGAGCTGGCCGCCGGCGAGAAGAGCCTGCTGGCCTGGCCGCTGGACTACGCGTCGCTGCGCAGGCCCCGACTGCTCGAGATCCGGGGCGGGGGCGTCTATCGCGACGCCAGCGCCGAGATGAAGCTGGACGCCGGGCGCCTCGAACTGCCCGCCCTGGACGCCGGCAGCTATCAGCTGCTGCCCGCGCCGGGCCGGCCGCCGGTGGCGATCACCGTGCTCGGGGGCAGGAAGCTCGACTCGGTGATGGTCTCCGACTCGCTGGCGGTGGAGGTGACGCGCCGGCAGCCGCTCCTGATCGAGTCCGTCAAGGTCGCCGACGGGAAGCTGGTCGTCAAGCTCAACCGCGGCGGCGAGTTCGTGCGCGTGCACGTGCTCGGGACGCGGCTGGTGCCCGGCTACGACGCGCTCGCGCGGCTGGACGTCTCCCCCGGACCGTTCGGCCAGCGCCTGGCGCTGGCCGCCCCGCGCAGCTCGTACCTCTCGGGCGTGGCCATCGACGGCGAGTACCGCTACATCCTGGAACGCCGCTTCGCCAAGAAGTACCCCGGCAACATGCTCGGCCGCCCGACGCTGCTGCTCTGCCCCTGGGACATCTCAGAGTCAGAATCGAAGGTCGCCGAAGGCCCCGGCGGAGCCGGCGCTTTCACTAGCGGCGGGGTCATCAAACGCGCCATCGGCCGGTACGGCGGATCCCGGGCCACCGAGTCGATCGAGCCGCCGAGCGGCCTGGTTGCGCCGCTCGACTTCCTGGGCGGCCTGCCGGCGGTCCTGGCCAACCTCGACCCCGGCAAGAACGGGGCCGTCTCCCTGCCGCTCAAGGACCTGGAGGGGCTGCAGTGCGTCGAGGTCCTGGCCGTGGACCCCGAGAACCTGGTGCGCCAGCGCACCTGGCTGCCGGCGGTCAAGCTCGCGCGGCGCGACCTGCGCATGCGCGCGCGCGCCGACTACGCCCTGCACTTCGCGCGGCACAACGCCATCAGTGCGCTCGGCGCCGGGGAGAAGCTCTCCCTGGAGGGCCGCGGCAACGTGGCGGTCTACGCCTCGATCGACGACATCTGGACGCTCTACCGCACGCTGCTGCCGGACGGGCGCGACCGCGAGCACCTGGATCGGTTCGCGTTCCTGCTGGGCTGGCCGAAGCTCAAGCCCGAGAAGCGGCTGGAGCTCTACTCCGAGTTCGCCTGCCACGAACTGAACTTCTGGCTGTACATGAAGGACCGCGAGTTCTTCACCAAGACGGTCAAGCCGCACCTGGCCAACAAGATCGACAAGACCTTCCTGGACGAGTGGCTGCTGGAGTCGGACCTGGGCGGCTACCTCCGCCCGGACCGCTTCGAGCGGCTCAACGCCGCCGAGCGCGCACTGCTCTGCCGCCGGGTTCGCGACGGGGCCGAGGCGCTCCGCGCCGAGCGCGAGCGCGTCTCGGTGATCCCGGTCGACCCCGACCGGCTGGACCTGCTCTTCGACCGGGCGCTCGGCGCGCTGGCGCTGGTCGCGGCGCCCCCGGCCGTCGCCATGCCCGCGCGCGAGGCCGAAGAGGCTCTCATGGATCGAGGCGCCGTCTCAGGCACAGCGGCACCGGCCAAGCCGGCGGCGCCCATGGCCCGCGCGCTTTCGGCTGAGGCCAAGAAGATGGTCAAGGCGGAGGCCGCCAAGGACAAGCAGGGATATTTCGCTGACAAGGAGTCGGACAGAGCCGACGGCAGGCCCCTCTTCCGCCAGGTGGAGACCACCCGGGTCTGGGCCGAGAGCAACTGGTACCGCCTGCGCCGCGGCGAGGAGAGCCCGGAGCGGGCCCCGGCCGGCGGCTTCTGGACCGAGCTGGCCGTCCACGACGGCAAGAAGCCCTTCGTCTCTCAACACATAGCCGAGACCGCCACGACCTTCAGCGAGGCCATGCTGGCCATGGCCGCGCTCGACCTGCCGCTCTCTGCGGCGCCGGCAGTCAAGGAGGCGGTCGGCCCGGCGGTGGTCTACCTCCGCTCGGAGGACGAGGCCAAGGCCCCGGAGGCGAGCGCGGCCCTGACGGTCGTGCAGCGCTACTTCGACCCGGCCGACCGCTACGAGGTGGTCGACGGCCAGCGGATCGAGAAATACGTTTCCGGCCCGCTGCTCTTCCGCAAGGTCTACGGCTGCGTGGTCACGGTCATGAACGCCAGCCCCCGCACCTGCCGGACGGAAACACTGCTCGAGCTGCCCGCCGGGGCCATCCCGGTATCGGGCAGCCGCTACACCCAGACGCCCACCCGGGTGCTCGCTCCCTACACCACCGCGCGCTGGGAGTACCACTTCTACTTCCCGGAGGACGGCAAGTTCCGCCACTACGGCGCACACCTCTCGGACCGCAAGGGCCTCCTGGCCTTCGCCGAGCCGGCCGAGATGGACGTGCGGCCCTCGCTGCCCAGCGAGCCGGGTTCGCCCTGGCTGCTGGTCAGCCAGGACGGCCAGGCCGACGAGGTCCTGGCCTACATGGAGAAGAACAACGTCCGCGCCCTGGACCTCGACCTGATCGCCTTCCGGATGGCCGACAAGGCCTTCTTCCGGAAGGCCCTCGACCTGCTGCGCTCGCGCCGGGTCTACCAGCCGGTGCTCTGGAGTTACTCGGTTAAGCACAACGACCAGCCGGCGCTCCGGGAGTTCCTGGCCGAGTCCGCGTTCGCAGGCAACTGCGGGCCGGCGCTGCGCTCGCCGCTGCTCGAGGTCGACCCGGTCGAGCGCCTCACCTGGGAACAGCTGGAGTTCGACCCGCTGATCAACTCGCGGATCCACCCCATCAACGGCCGGCGGCACATCACCAGCGACCGGCAGCGGGACCAGTACCTGGCCACGCTCAACTACCTCTGCCACCGGGAGGCGCTCAGCGAGGACGAGCGGCTGGTGGTGGTCTACCACCTGCTGCTCCAGGACCGCGTCGACGAGGCCCTGGAGCAGTTCGGCAAGGTCTCGCGCCGGGGCGCGCGCGGGCCGATGCAGTACGATTACCTGGACGCGTACCTCGCCTTCTACCGCGAGGACGTGGCCCGGGCCAGGAAGATCGCCGACGGCTACGCCGACTACCCGGTCCCGCGCTGGCAGAACCGCTTCGCCCAGGTCCTGGCCCAGGCCGCGGAGATCGAGGGCCGCTCCGGCAAGGTCGTCGACGAGCGCAACCGCCTCGAGCAGCAGAGCGCGCTGGCCGCGGCCGAGCCGTCCTTCGACTTCACGGTCGAGGGCGACTCCGTACAGATAAACTACTCCGGGCTGGAGTCGTGCCAGGTCAACTTCTACCTGGTGGACCTGGAGCTGCTCTTCTCCCGCCAGCCCTTCAGCTACCTGGACACCTCGCGCCTGGCCGCGGTGCGCCCCACCGCGCAGGTCGAGGCCAAGCTCAAGAAGGGCGCCGGCAAGACCACCGTCGCCGTGCCCGAGAAGCTGCGGGGGCGCAACCTGATGGTCGAGGTGGCCGCGGCCGGCAAGCGCAAGGCCCTGGGGTCCTTCTCGAAGACCATCCGCGCGGCGCTCAGCGAGAACTACGGCCAACTGCGCGTGCTGGGCACGGCCGACGGCAAGCCGCTGCCCAAGGCCTACGTGAAGGTCTACGGCCAGAGCGGCGCGGGCGGCGGGGCCACATTCATCAAGGATGGCTACACCGACCTGCGCGGCCGCTTCGAGTACGCCACGGTCAGCGGGCTGAACATCAACGAGTTCCAGAAGCTGGCCATCCTGGTCGTGGCCGGAGACGGCTCGGCCCTGGTGACCGAGGCGGCGCCGCCGAGGGATTAGCCCTAGTTGCTGCTTCCCGGCAGCCGACTGACGACGGGACGGACAACAGGCAGATGCACGCAGGGGCGGGCCGCCGGCTCGCCCCTGCGCATGTTAGCGCGGAAGCCGCACCCGCTGCCCAGGCACACCTCCCGGCGCGGGTCGACGGCGGCGAGCCCGTCTCATGCCCTCGCGTCTCCGCGTCGCCATCGTTGCTCTTGCGCGGCTCCGTTCGCCGGTGAAGATAGACCCTGACCAAGGAGACTCCCGATGGCCAGCCTTTGCCGCGCCGCCCGCAACATCTGGATAGCCACTGACCGCTGGCCCGACGCCCACGACCTCGGGACCTGGGCCCGCGACGCCTTCCGCATCGAGAAGGCCCGGACGCCCGAGGAGAAGGCGGTCGCGCTCTACCGCTGGACGCTGGTGTGCATGGGCCGCAACGGCCCGGCGCCGCGCGAAGGTGAGCGCGGCCGCGAAGGCTACCTGATGGACACCCTGAAGTACCTCGCCGTCTACGGCGGGCACTACTGCGACGGGCTCTCGCGGGTGATGATCAATGCCTGGCAGGCCGCCGGATGCGGCCGGGGCCGGAAGGTGGTCATCTGCCGGCTCGGGCACACCGTCGCCGAGCTCCGCTGGCGCGACGCTGACGGCCGGACACGCTGGCACGTCTTCGATCCGCAGCACGGCTGGTACGTCCACTCGCGGGACGGCGGCCACATTGCGAGCGTCGCCGAGATCGACGCCGAACCGGAGCTGCTGCTCTCGCCGGCCGACCCGCCGCGGCCCTGGTTCTACGCCAAGAGCCGGCACGACCGCTACCTCTCGCGCGAGAACTCGACGCGCGACCCGGCCTTCGGACGGTCGCCGACGCCGCGCCACCGGATGAACATCGACCTGCGCCGCGGCGAGCGCTGGACCCGCCGCTGGGCGCCGGGGACCCAATACTGGCCCTACGCCATGGGCGCGGAGCCGCTGGCCATCTCCCACGTGTGGGTCGAGAAGGACCTGCGCGGCGGCGGGATCGCCGACAACTTCCTCGGCGAACACGTCGGACCGTACCTCTTCCCGACACCCCGGAAGACCTGGCTGTTGCACCCCGATGAGCGCACCCGTCGCTGCCGGATGCCCGGGACGGTCGAGCTTCGCTATCGCGTGCCGCTCGCTGCCGGCGGCTTCCGCGAGGGAGCCGAGAGCGCCGAGGGCGTTCTTTCCGAGGCTCGCACCTCCCGGGAAGGCGCGAGCGTTCACCCGGCGCGGCGGCAGGAGCTGGCGCAGCTCGTCTACGCGGTGCGCACGCCCTACGTGATCACCGATGCCTGGATCGAGGCGACGGTGCGGACCGGCCGCGATCGGCTCGACATGGTCGGCTTCTACGTATCGACCGACGCCGGCTCATCGTGGGAGCAGGTCTGGGGCAACCACTTCGCCCAGGAGGGTCGCTTGAGCGCCAGGCCCCGGCGCGTCCGGGCGGACTTCGGCGCCGAGGCCTACCACGCGGACCGGTTCTCGGCCGTCGGCAGATACGAGTACCTGGTGCGCGTCGACCTGCTTTCGCGCGGCGAGCCGGGCTCGGTCGGCCTCGACGAGCTGACCATCGCCACCGACTGCCAGTGCGGGATGCTGTCCCTGCCGGCGCTGCAGCCGGGCAGGAACCGGGTGCGCGTTTCGGCCGGGAAGCCTCCGGCGGGCGGTGCCCGACTCAAACTCGATTACCAGTGGACCGAGCGCGGCCGCGGCGCGCGTCGGCTCACGAAGCTGCTGCCGGCGTCCGGCGGGACGGTCAACGTCCGCGTCGGGGGCCGGCGGCCGGGTGATGTGCGGATGAAGGCGGTGAGCCTGGAACTGCTGTGATCCGCGTCGGCGGCCGGTTGCCGGCGCACCCGGTCGCTTGCGTCGCCCCTGAGCCAGGCTAGAATCCAGCCGCCGGGCAAGACGGCCCCGCGGAAAGGCGGTTCCCGTGAGCAATCAGGCAGCCAGACTGGCCATCGAAGGGGGCAGCCCGGTCCGCCCCTCGATGCTGCCGTACGCGATGCACCAGATCACCGACGAGGACATCGCCGCGGTCTCCGCCGTGCTGCGCGGGACGTGGCTGACCACCGGCCCGAACGTCGACGCCTTCGAGAGGGCCGTGGCCGCGGCGGTCGGGGCGGCCTCGGTCGCGGCGGTCTCGAGCGGCACGGCCGCGCTGCACCTGGCCTACCTCGCCGCGGGCATCGGCCCGGGCGACGAGATCGTCACCACGCCGCTGACCTTCGCCGCCACCGCCAACGCCGCGCTGAACTGCGGCGCCCGGCCGGTCTTCGCGGACATCGACGAGCGCACGATGAACCTCGCCCCGGCCGCGGCCGAGGCGGCGATCACGCCGCGCACCAAGGCCCTCGTTCCGGTGCACTACTCCGGGCGGAGCTGCGAGATGGACGAGCTCCGGCGGATCTGCGACCGGCGCGGGCTGCTGCTCATCGAGGACGCCTGCCACGCGCTGGGCGCCGTCTTCCGGGGCCGGCCCGTAGGCTCCGGACCGGCGGACCTGGCCGCCTGGAGCTTCCACCCGGCCAAGCACATCGCCACGGGGGAGGGCGGGGCGGTGAGCTCGCCCGGCCGCCCCGAGCTGGTGGAGGCCGTGCGGCGGCTGCGCAATCACGGCATCAACGTGGACGCCCGGATGCGCGCCGGCTCCAAGGCCAGCTGGTTCTACGAGATCGACCGACTGGGCTTCAACTACCGGCTGGCGGACTTCAACGCCGCGCTGGGCACCAGTCAGCTCAAGAGGCTCGCCGCGAACGTCGCCCGGCGCCGGGAGCTGGCCGCGCTCTACGCGCGGGAGCTCGCGCGTTTCGGGGAGCTCGTTCTGCCGGCCGCCGACGACGCCGACCATCTGAGCGCCTGGCACCTCTACATGGTCCGCCTGCGCCTGGAGCGGCTCTCGGCCGGCCGCGCCGAGGTCTTCGCGGCGCTGCGCGCGGAGGGCATCGGCGTCAACGTGCACTACATGCCGGTCTACTTCCACCCGCTCTACGAACGCCTGGGCTACCGCCGGGGCCTGTGCCCGGTGACCGAGCGGGCCTACGAGGGGCTGATCACCCTGCCGCTCTTCGCGGCCATGACCAACGCCGATCTGGCCGACGTGGTCGCGGCGCTGGACAAGGTCCTGGGCCGCTACCGGCGCTGAGCGCCGCCGCCGGACCGGGCCCCGTCCCGGGATTTGGCCGCGCCCGCCTCAGGTCCCTCGGGCATCGCCGGACCGCGCAACACCCGCCACCAGCCGATGGCCTTGAGGTCGCGCTGCCGGCGCTCCAGGGCCGCGAGGTCCGGGTCGGCGGTCGGCGCGGCGCCGTCAGCGGCCGGCAGCCGCATCCAGGACCGGGTGCCTTCCAGCTCGGCCAGGAACCCGGGGCCCACGACCTTGCCACAGCCGAACGCCGGACCGACGGCCTCCGGCGACAGCAGGCTCCGGCCCATGGCCGGATAGGTGAAGCCGGCCGGGGCGGCCAGGTCCGTCAGGGTCGCGGCGATGTCGGTGTGGCTGCCGCAGGCACCGGCCGGGGGACGGGCTCCGCCCAGGACCTCCGGACCGTACAGCAGCAGGGGCACGAAAGAGCCTTCCGCCAGGTTGGGCTTGGCGTTGAGGAAGTGCCGGCCGTAGTGATCGCCGGTGACCGCCAGGAGCGTCCGGGGCAGCTTCTTCGAGACCGCGCCGGCGAAGCGCCCCAGGCAGCGGTCGGCGTACCAGAAGTGGCCCATCTGCTCCAGGCGGTACTCGCCGTCCCAGACGGCGGCCAGCTCCGGGGGCATGGCCTTCAGCGGAAAGCCCTCGGCGCGGACGTCCACCTCGAAAGGCGCGTGGTTCGAGACGGTCAGGATCACGTTCAGGCTGGGCTGCTCGTCGGTGACCCTGGAGGCCACGAAGTCGAGCAGCGCCCCGTCGGGCACGCCCCACTCGTTGCCGCCGATCCGCCCGCCGACGTCGCCGCCGCCGTGGACCTCCTGGAAGCCCTGGTCGCGGACGAAGTCGCCGATGCGCTGCCAGCTCAGGTACCCGCCATAGAAGAAGCGGGTCCGATAGCCCAGCCGGTTGAAGATCGCGGCCAGCCCCGTCGGGTAGGGCCGGCGCGAGTTCGGCTGGTAGCAGATCGGCGCGCCGTGCTCGGTTATTCCGGTGAGGACCGTGGCCAGCGAGGTCATCGTCCCGGTGCTGGCCGGCAGGAGGTTGCGGAACAGGATGCCCTCGCGCCCGAGGCGCTCGACCTCGCCGGCCAGGCCCAGCCGACGGTAGGGATCCTCCAGCGGCCAGGCCGAGTAGCTCTCCCCCACCACCAGGAAGATGTGCCGCGGCGGGCTGGCCCACCCCGGGGCGGTGCGGAGCAGGCACGCGTCCAGGTCGCCACCGCCGGAGCGCTCGCGCTCATCGCCGACGACGCGGCGCACCGCGCCGCGGATGTCGCCGTCCGCGAGGAAGACCCTGATGCCCTTGGAACTGCGCTGCAGCCGCCGGCGCACCTCGATGGTGTAGTCCAGGGCCTTGTAGGCGTTGAGCACGACCTTGTTCAGGAAGGGGTCGGAGGTGACGGCCGCGTCCTTTTCCTGGACCGGCCGGCGGCCGCACGAGCCGCGGGCGGCGGCGGCCAGGAAGACGGCGAGGCCGACCGTGGCGGCGGCGCGCCCGGGCACGGCCATCCTCGCCAGGCGCGCCCCGCCGATCCACGGGCTGCGGACGAGCCGGCGCACTCCCAGGAAGAGCGCGGCGTCGAAGGCCAGCATGACCAGGGCCACGGTCGTGGCCGGGTACTCCTTCCAGACGGTGGCCAGCACCGCCCCCAAGTCGTCCTCCACGACTCCGAAGACGCGGTCGTCGAACTGGTTGCCGTACTCGCGGAAGTAGCCGTAGGTGATCACCGCCAGGAGCACGGTGACGAAGACGAACAGCCCGGCCACGACCTGCCGGAGCACGGCCGGCGCCCGGCCCCATCCGGCGAAGGCCGCGACGATCCCCAGGAGCAGGCCCGGCGCGATCCAGACGGTGGCCACCTGGCTGTCGAAGCGCAGCCCGTTGGCGAAGGCCATGAGCACCGCCCCGGCGCCGGTGCCCGACTCCATGCGGCCGTGGAAGGGGATGAACAGGGCCAGGCGGCACAGGCTGAGCAGCCCCATGCAGACCAGCCACAACTTCAGGTCGCACTGGGCCTGGACGGCGAAGCGCGTCCAGGGCGTCGACGGGACCGCCGGAGCAGCAGCGGCTTCCGTCCGGCTCTGGTCGTCTGTCCCGGCCTCCAGCGGAGGCCCGGACGGCGGTTGGGTGTCCAGCCCGGCCGGCTGCGCCTGCGGGCCGGGCCGGGGTTCAGTCATCCCGCGAGCCGCCGAAGAGCATCTGGGCGTAGTAGACCAGGGTCAGCAGGGACTGCACCGCGGCGGCCACGTAGGTGAGGGCCGCGGCGGTGAGCACCTTCCGGGCGCCGGGCAGCTCGTGGGCGTCGAGCACCCCGACCGAGCCGAGCAGCTTCATGGCCCGGTTGCTGGCGTTGAGCTCCACCGGCAGGGTGACCAGGGAGAACAGTGCGGCCCCGGCGAAGAGCACCAGCCCGACCATCATCAGGCTCTTGCCGCCCTGGCCGTAGTGGGCCAGTACGGCCCCGATCATGAACAGGGCGATCGCGGCCATGGGGCCCCACTGGGCCACCGGCACCAGGCCGGCCCGCACGGTCATCGGCCAGTAGCGCGCGGCATGCTGGATGGCGTGTCCCGCCTCGTGGGCGGCCACGCCGACCGCGGCAACCGAGTCGCTCCGGAAGACGCCGGTGCTCAGGCGCAGAGCCTGGGCCCGCGGGTCGTAGTGGTCGGAGAGCTCGCCGGGGATCTCCTCGACGGGCACGTGCTGCAGGCCGTGGGCATCCAGGATGGCCCTGGCCACCCAGGCGCCGGTCGATCCGGACCTGGTGTGGACGTCGGAGTACTTGGCGTAGGTCATCTTGACCTTGATGGCCGCCCAGATGGCCAGGATCAGCCCGGGCAGGGCGTAGAGATAGTAGGTCGGGTCGATGGTGAGAAACATCGGTGCTCAGGTTCCTTTCTTCTTGGAACGGTAGTCCTCGATGGCCTTGTGCAGGCCGTCGGCGGCCAGGTTGGAGCAGTGCATCTTATTGGCGGGCAGTCCGCCGAGCTCCTTGGCGACCTGGTCGCGGGTGATGGCCAGGGCTTCGTCCAGGGTCTTGCCCATGGCCAGCTCGGTGGTGATCGAGCTGGTGGCGATGGCCGCCCCGCAGCCCAGGGTCTTGAACTTGATGTCGGCGATGCGGCCGCCCTCCACCTTGATGGTGATCTTCATCATGTCGCCGCAGGTCGGATTGCCGACCTCGCCAACCCCGTCCGCGTTCTCTACCTCCCCAACGTTCCGCGGCTTGCGGAAGTGGTCCATGACCTTGTCGGTGTACATGCCTCTTCCTCCCGGCCCTCCCGGCGCACAATTGACAACCCCGGATGAGCCACCTAATATTCTCCATCGTCCGGGCCCGGTGTCAACAACGGGCCGGCGGCGGAGACCAACATGATGCCATCGCACCCGGTGCTCCTGTGGACCGCCGCCGCGGCACTGGCCGCGGCCGCACCCGGGTGTTCCCCGAAGCGGCCTACTGCGACTCCCGCCTCGCCCCCCCGGGCGGCCGCGTCTTCGGCCGGCGTCCCAATCCGGCCGTCCGCGCCGGAAGCACGGGTGCCGGCGCCTGTTCCCACGCCCGCGCCCGCCCCAACACCAACGCCAACGCCCGTTGCGCCCAGGCCTCAGCCTCCCGTCCAGCCCCCGGCTCCCAAGCCGGCGACCCTCGACGAGGAGGTGGCCGTGCTGATCAGGCAGCTGGGCGACGAGCACTGGGATCGCCGCGAAGCCGCCCAGGTGCGCCTGCTGGAGATCGGCAAGCCGGCGGCGGTGCGCCTACGGGCGGCGCTGGCCGATCCGGACCTGGAGATCAGCTCCCGCAGCCGGACGCTGCTGGCTGCGATCGTCGGCCAGGGCTTCATAGGCGTGCAGGTCCGCGACCCGGAGGGCGCCGACCGCGAGGGCCGCGAGCTGCCCCCGGACGGCGGCGCCGTTGTGGTCGAGGCCATTCCCGACACTCCCGCCGCCCGCGCCGGGCTGCGCGCGGGGGATTTCCTGCACACCCTCGACGGCCGGGTCATCAACGGCTCCGCCGGCCTGGTCGAGATGGTGGGCGGCATCGACCCGGAGACTACCGTCAAACTGGTGCTCTACCGCAATGGCCGCAAGGAGGAGCTGTCCGTGGTCGTCGGCCGGCGTCCGAAGGAGCTGGCCAGGTAGGCCGGGCCGTCCCTGCCGGGCAGCAGGGCGTCCTCCTCGCGGGCGGGTTGATGCGGCCCATGCCGCCGCCTCAGCGGCTACCGCGCTTCACGTCCTTGAAGGTCAGACAGGTCACGCTGAGCGGCGGGAAGGTGTAGCTCAGGCTCTGATCGGCGCCATGGCTCTTGGCGGCCGGCAGCTTGCCGCTTGAGACGGAGATCTCGCCGGGATCGCCCAGGTTGAAGCGGCCCATGTCCACCTGCGGTGCCCAGGTGATGCCAGGTATGTTCGGCAACACCGTGCCGGTGTTGGCGTCCAGGCTCATGGCGCGGACGGTCTTGACCTGGACACCGCCGTAGCCGGTGACCCCCTTGAGGGCCAGCCGGCCGTCGATGGCCCCCTCGCTCTTGTTGACGACCATCACTGCCAGGGTGCCGCGGTCCAGGGTGGCCACCGCGTCCAGGCAGGGGACACCGCTGAAGGCTCCGACCACGCCTATCGCCTGGCTGTCATAGGTCGGCCCGGCGACGGTGGTCCGGACCATGGTGCGGCCCAGGTTGTGACGGTACAGGGAGAAGACCATGTACGGCGCGGTCGTCCGCCAGTGGCCGTCGGCCGTCCGCCCGATCCAGCCGATGAACAACGGATCGTTGTACTTGAAGAAGGTGGCGACCTCCACCCGCGGCGAGCGCAGAAAGGCGTTCAGGGTCGAGGCCACGAACAAGGCGGAGCCCATGGTCTTGACATGGTCGACCCAGGGACAGTCCGGCGTCACCTGGAAGAGCGGGCCCCACTCGGTAACCGCGATGGAGATGGGGCGGTCCGGTCGCTCGTAGGCGGCGAGCAGGGCGGACACGTCCGCCAAGTTGCGTTCGATCCCAACCGGTGCGGCCAGCAGGGCGGCGTAGACTGCGCGCGGGTCAGCGGCCATGTCGGCACCGGTCATCAGCACTGGCGCGTAGGCGTTGTGCACGGCCAGGAAGTCGATGCGGTCGGCCACCAGGCCGAGCACCGTCTCGGTCCAGTGGTCATCCGTGATGAAGTTGTACCGGTCGTAGTTCAAACCGCCTATGGCCCCGACGTGGATCCTGGGATCGACGGAACGCATGGCGTCCGCAAAGCCCGCGAACTTCGCGGCGTAGGTCTCCGCCGCCAGGGCGCCGCCGGAGAGGTCCCCGGCCATGTACAGTTCGTTGCCGACCTCCCAGTACTGGACCCGCGGACCGACCTTGCGGTTCATGTAGCGCACCCAGTCGGCAGCCATCTCCGCCGTGCCGTTGCCCGCATTGACCGTCAACAGGGGCTTGGCATCGGCCGCCCGGGCCAACTCGGAGAACTCCTGGATGCCAAAGCTGTGCCTGGAGACCGGTCCGCCCGGATGGATCGGTGTCGTCGGACGCGCCGACTGCGGCCCCAGGCCGTTGCGCCAATCATAGCAATCCGAGAAGACGCCTCCGGGGAAACGGATCAGCGTGGGCCCCAGTTGCCGGCATAGCTTCACGGCCTCGGGATCGAGTTCCCGGTCACACTCGGACCAGAGGCCCTGACCACCCCAAATCCACTCTACATTGGTGCCGTACAGCGTTGCTGGGACTTGCCGCACGACATCCAACGTGTCGATAACGACCTCGGCGGCGGATGGGATTTCCGCAAGGGACGGTGCGGGCACGACGGTCACCGGCTGCCCGTCAGTCGGACGCGGGAAGGCTCCCGAATCATGAGTCCCGGCGGCCCAGGCCATCGCACAGAGGGCCGAGACCAGAACAGGACCGGCCCACGTCTTCCATGGCTGTCGCAACCTGACTTCGAGTCCCATGGGTTTCCTTCCCCGGCGCAATGCGCCCTGAGAGCGCGTTCGACCACGCAGGCTCCGATGCCGACGTGGCGCTTGTGGTTCAACGTCGCTCCGACAACCTCCCATGCCTCACCTGCACCAACCCATTTCCAGATGGGCGTCGGTTGTACGGGCGAGAGTCCTGATCGTTAGGGCAATACCCGCCCATCGAAGCCTTTTGTCCTCAACATCCACATAGTTGCGGTGTACAATCCACTTGACCAGTCAACCCAGCAAGTTCATTCTTGAGTTAGTGTTCTAGAGAGGAGTAGCGTCATGATCGCCGCCCTGAGAACCCTCGCCCTCGGAATCTCCCTGGCCGGAGTCCTCGCCGCCTCGGCGGCCGCCTGGGAGATCCCCCTGACCACAGAGAACGACAAGCGCTCGGGCGTGCCGCCGTACATCTCCGGCGGCGTGCCGCTCCTGGCCGGACAGGCCAAGGAGCCGACCGACCTGACGCTCGCGGTCAAGGGCCCGGACGGCAAGCTCACCGCCATCCCGGCGCAGTTCCGGGTCCTGGCCCGCTACTGGCGCGGGGACAACTCCATCCGCTGGGTGCTGGTCGACTTCCCCAGCTCCGCGGTGCCCGGCGAGAAGAAGGTCGTGTATCTCACCGATGCCAAGCTCGACGCCGCAGCGCCCAAGGAGAGCGTGAAGGTCGAGGACAAGGGCGATACGTTGGTGGTCTCCACCGGCCCGGCGGTCTTCACGGTCAACAAGAAGAAGTACAACTTCCTCCAGAGCGCGGTGGTCGACGGCGAGGAAATGATCGTCGGCTCGCCGGACCTGGGCACGGTCATCGAGGACAACCAGGGCAACAAGTACTACTCCTCGGAGGGCACCGGCACGGTCGAGGTGCTGGACGCCGGCCCGGTGCGGGTCCAGATCCGCGCCCGCGGGCAGCACAAGGCCCGCGACGGCAAGGGCTACAGCCGCGGCCACTACGGCTACGACATCACCATGAACTTCTTCGCCGGCAGCTGCGAGGTGGCCGCCGACGTGGTCCTGACCAACAACTTCGCCAAGTCCATCGGCGAGCCGATCATGAAGGACGCCTCCCTGCTCGTGAAGCTCGCCGGCCCGGGCGACCCGGTTTCCGGAACCTGCCGGGTCTACGGGGCGGCGCCCTTCGCCTCCAACCTCTACAAGCCCGAGGACGGCGAGTCCATCTGCCTCTACCAGGACTCCAACGGCGCCGAGACCTGGCAGGTCTGCCAGGGCTACACCGGCAACTCCCGGCCGGGCGGGACCTGCTTCGGAGGCAAGGCGGTCAGCTTCCGCGGCTACCGCATCCTTCGCCGCTCGGGCGGCAAGGACGAGGTGGTGGGCCAGGGCGACCAGGCCCGCGGGGTCATCCACCTGACCACCGGCAAGGGCGGCGCGGTGATGTTCATGCGCAACTTCTGGCAGCAGTTCCCCAAGGCGGTGGAGGGCGGCAAGGACGGCACCCTGCGCCTGGGCATGTTCCCGCGCGAGTGCGCCTTCTCGCACTTCCTCGACGACTGCGCCGCCAAGGGCCACGAGGTGGTCCTGCACTTCTACGCCAAGGGCAAGACCCGCTACGCCGCCGACCCCGAGGGCCGGACCTGGCCGCACGTCCTGGCCGACGCCTGGGACGTGCCCGCCTCCCCCCGGCCGGAGCTCGCTCACATCGCCGCGACCGGCGCGCTCACCGACCTCGGGCCCTTCGAGGTCCCGACCCGGGGCTTCGACGACTACGACACCGCGGTCAACACCCGCCGGATGCTCATGACCGACGAGTACCACGGCAACGCCATCGGCTGGCAGGTCTACGGCGAGCGCTGGCTGTCCCACGGCGGGCACTCCACCCACGGCGCGCGCCAGCCCATCAAGGAGGACGACTACCTCTACCGCTGGTACGTCACCGGCGGCGGCGGCTGGCTCGACGCCGGCATCAACCGCAGCCGCAACTTCCGCGACGTCCGCGCCTACCGCATCGACGAGACCGACGCCCTGTCCTACGCCAACTGGGCGGAGTTCCGCAAGAACAACACCTCCGAGAGCCGGGAGTGGACCAACCGGCCGATCCCCAAGGACGACGAGCTGGCCAAGTACCAGGAGGGCATCTTCTGGCGCGCGCGCTGGGAGTTCCCCAACCCCGAGCACTGCACCCTGGACCTGCTCTACGACCGCTACCTGCTCTTCGGCGACCAGCGCGCCTACGAGAACATGCGGGTGGTGGCCGGCCATGGCAGCTTCTTCGCCATCGCCCACGCCCCGGGCATCAGCCGCGACCGCGGCTGGTCCTGGCGGGCGCTGGAGCGCTACTGGGAGCTGACCGGCGACAAGCGCGCCAAGGAGCTGCTCGACCAGTGCATCGCCGCCTACGCGCCGCTCATCGACAAGAAGGACATCTGGTCGGGCGACCCGGCCAAGCCCAACACCTGGTTCACCATGATCCACTCGCGCGCGGCGGCCATGACCGCGCTGCACACCGGCGACCCCAAGGCCCTGGAGATCTGCAGGGCCTTCGCCGAGGGGAAGTTCGACAAGGCCGACTACTTCTCCACGCTCTTCGCGGTGCTCTACCACCTGACCGGCGACCAGAAGTACAAGGACGCGGTCATGAGGAAGACCAACGACGGCAAGAAGCTCCTGGTGGTCCATGACAACGACGGCTTCCTGCCGGCGGCGGCGTGGCTGCTGAACCAGCCGCCGAAGGGGAAATGAATGCGGAATGGCGAATGGTGAATGTTGAAAGACGGAGGGGCCTCCCAGGCCCATCCGTGTTTCACCATTCTGCATTCACCATTCACCATTCGTAACTGGGTGTAACTGGAGACTTGACATGATGAAGATGCGCGCCGCAATCCTGACTGCGTTCGCCCTGCTGGCCGTCTCCGCGGCCTCCGCCTGGGAGATCCCGCTGACCGTCGACAACCCGGCTCGCTCCGGCGTGCCGCCGTACATCTCCGGCGGGGTGCCGCTCTTGGCCGGGCAGGCCAAGGAGGCGACCGACCTGACCCTCGCGGTCAAGGGCCCGGACGGCAAGCTCGCGGCCATCCCCGCGCAGTTCCGGGTGCTGGCCCGCTGGTGGCGCGGCGACAACTCCATCCGCTGGGTGCTCGTCGACTTCCCCAGCTCGGCGGTGCCCGGCGAGAAGAAGGTAGTCTACCTCACCGACGCCAAGCTTGAGGCCGCCGCGCCCAAGCAGACTGTCAAGGTCGAGGACAAGGGGGAAACCCTGGTGGTCTCCACCGGGGTCGCCGTCTTCACCGTGAACAAGGCCAAGTTCAACTTCCTGCAGAGCGCGGTGGTCGACGGCGAGGAGCTGCTCGAGGGCTCACCGGACCTGGGCACGGTCATCGAGGACAACCTCGGCGGCAAGTACTACGCCTCGGAGGGCACCAAGGCGGTCGAGGTCCTGGAGGCCGGCCCGGTGCGGGTCCAGATCCGCGCCCGCGGACAGCACAAGGCCCGCGACGGCAAGGGCTACAGCCGGGGCTACTACGGCTACGACGTCTTCATGAACTTCTACGCGGGCAGCTCCGAGGTCGGCGCCGACGTGATCCTCACCAACAACTTCGCCAAGTCCATCGGCGAGCCGCTCATGAAGGACGCCTCGCTGGTCCTGAAGCTGGCCGGCGGAGCCCAGGGGTGCCGGCTCTACGGCGCCGCGCCCAAGGACCTGCCGCTCGCCGCCGGCGAGTCGGCGGCCATCTACCAGGACTCCAACGGCGCCGAGACCTGGGAGAACTGCACCGGCGGGATCGGCAAGGTCACCCGCTTCCGCGGCTACCGCCTGCTCAAGCGCGCCGGCGGCAAGGAGGACGTGGTCACCCAGGGCGACCAGGCCCGCGGGACCGCCCACCTCTACAACGACAAGGGCGGCGTCGTGCTGCTGATGCGCAACTTCTGGCAGCAGTTCCCCAAGACGGTGGAGACCGGCGCCGACGGCACGCTGCGCCTGGGCATGTTCCCGCGCGAGTGCGCCTCGCCCCACTACCTCGACGACTGCGCCGGCAAGGGCCACGAGATCGTCCTGCACTTCTACGCCAAGGGCAAGAGCCGCTACGCCGCCGACGACGCCGGGCGGACCTGGCCGCACGTCCTGGCCGACGCCTGGGACGTTCCCGCCCTGCCGCGGCCGGAGATCGAGCACATCGCCGCGACCGGCGCGCTCACCGACCTCGGGCCCTTCGTGGTCCCCACCCGGGGCTTCGAGGACTACGACGTGGGCATCAACATCCGCCGGATGCTGATGAGCGACAAGTACTACGGCAACTGCATCGGCTGGCAGGTCTACGGCGAAAGGTGGCTCTCCTGGGGCGGCCACTCCACCCACGGCGCGCGCCAGCCCATCAAGGAGGACGACTACCTCTGGCGCTGGTACGTCACCGGCGGCGGCGGCTGGCTGGACGCCGGCATCAACCGCGCCCGGCTCTTCCGCGACGTGCGCGCCTACCGCATCGACGACGTCGACGCGCTCTCCTTCAAGAGCTGGGCCGAGTTCAAGGTGGCCAACACCTCCGAGAGCCGGGAGTGGACCAGCCGGCCGATCCCCAAGGACGAGGAGCTGGCCAAGTACCAGGCGGGCATCGAGTGGCACGCCCGCTGGGAGTTCCCCAACCCCGAGCACTGCACGCTCGACCTGCTCTACGACCGCTACCTGCTCTTCGGCGACCAGCGCGCCTACGAGAACATGCGCGTGGTGGCCGGCCACGGCGGCTACTTCGCAATCGCCCACGCGCCGGCCATCCACCGCAACACCGGCTGGTCCTGGCGGGCGCTGGAGCGCTACTGGGAGCTGACCGGCGACAAGCGCGCCAAGGAGCTGCTCGACCAGTGCATCGCCGCCTACTCCCCGCTCATCGGCCAGACCAACCTGTGGTTCCAGGCCAAGGAGTACCAGCACGAGTGGTTCACCATGATCTTCACCCGCGCCGCGGCCATGACCGCGCTGCACACCGGCGACCCGAAAGCGCTGGACATCTGCCGGGCGCTGGCCAGCGACAAGGACGGCAAGGCCGACTACTTCTCCACGATCCTCGCGGTGCTCTGGCACCTGACCGGCGAGGAGAAGTACAAGGACCCGGTCCTCAAGAAGACCAACGACGGCAGAAAGCTGCTGGTGGTCCACGACAACGACGGCTTCCTGCCGTCGGCGGCGTGGCTGCTCAAGCAGCCGGCGAAGGGCAAATGAATGCGGAATGGCGAATGGTGAATGTTGAAAGACGGAGGGGCCTCCCAGGCCCATCCGTGTTTCACCATTCTGCATTCACCATTCGTAACTGGGTGTAACTGGAGGCTTGACATGATGAAGCTGCGCGCCGCGCTTCTGACCACGCTCGCCCTGCTGGCCACGTCCGCCTTCGCCTGGGAGCTCCCCCTCACCGTCGAGGATCCCGGCGGCAAGGGCGGGCCGCGGCGGGTCTCGGGCGGCATACCGCTTCTGGTCGGGCAGGCCAAGGAACCGGCAGACCTGGCGCTCGGCGTCAAGGGCGGCGACGGCAAGCTCACGCCCATCCCGGCGCAGTTCAAGGTGCTGGCCCGCTGGTGGCGCGCCCCGGCGTCCTTCAACCCCGGCGACAACTCCATCCGCTGGGTGCTGGTCGACTTCGAGGTTGCCCTGGCTCCCGGCGAGAAGAGGGTCGTCTGGCTGACCGACGCCAAGCTCGGCCCGGCCGCGCCCAAGGACGCCCTCAAGGTCGAGGACAAGGGCGACGCGTTCGTCGTCTCCACCGGCGCGGCAGTCTTCACGGTCAGCAAGAAGAAGTACAATTTCCTCCAGAGCGCGGTCGTCGACAGCGAGGAACTGCTCGACCAGTCGGCCGACCTGGGCACGGTCATCGAGGACACCTTCGGCCAGAAGTACTACGCCGCCGACGGCACGAAGGAAGTCAGCGTCGTCGAGAGCGGTCCGATGCGCGTCTGCATCCGCGCCCGGGGGCAGCACCTGCCGCGCGACGGCAAGGGCTACAGCCGCGGGATGTACGGCTACGACGTCTTCATGAACTTCTACGCCGGCAGCTCCGACGTCAACGTCGACCTGGTGCTGACCAACAACTTCCAGAAACCCATCGGCTCACCGGTCTTCAGGGACGCCTCGCTGCTCCTGAAGCTCAAGGGCGGCGCGGCCGGCTACACCCTGGTTGGCGACAAGGCGGAGGCAGGCAGGCTCGCCGCCGGCGAGTCGGTCCGCCTCTACCAGGACTCTAACGGCACCGACACCTGGGAGTCCTGCCCGGGCTTCGGGAACATGAGCAAGTCCGGCTGGTCGGGGATCAGCACCAAAGTCACCAGCTTCAAGGGCTACAAGGTCTGGAAGCGCTCCGACGGCAAGGAGTCAGAGCTCGCCGCCGGAAGCCAGGCCCGCGGGCTGCTCCACGCCTCGAACGACGGCGGCGGCGTGATCGTCCACACCCGGAACTTCTGGCAGCAGTTCCCCAAGGCCGCGGAGGTCGGCGCCGACGGCAGGGTGCGCATCGGGCTCTTCCCGCGCGAGTTCAAGGTGGTCCACTACTTCGAGGACGCCTCCGCCAAGGGCCACGAGATCTGCCTCCACTTCTACAAGGCCAAGGGCAAGAGCATCTATGAGACCGGCGCCGACGGCCGGCCGTCGAGCGCGGCCTTCGCTGCGGCCTGGGACTGGCGCCTGGCCGCACGGCCGGAGGTCAAGCACCAGGCCGAGTGCGGGGCGCTCTCCGACACCGGGCCCTTCACCGTCCCGGCCGAAGGGATGGGCGAGAAACCCTCCGACAAGATCGCGGTGACCGGGACGCGCTGGCTCAGCGGCGAGAGCTACTACGGCAACGCCGCCGGCTGGCAGGTCTACGGCGAGCGCTGGCGCTCCAACGGCGGGCACTCCGAGCACGGCGCGCGCCAGCCGATCAAGGAAGACTGCTACCTGATGCGCTGGTACCTCACCGGCATCCCGGAGTGGCTGGCGGTGGGCGACGCCCGCACCCGCCACTTCCGCGACGTGCGCTCCTACCGCATCGACGACGTCGACCCCCTGGCCTACAAGAACCGTGAGGAGTTCCGCAACGCCAACCTCCAGGAGAACGGCTGGTGCTCCCGGCCGGTGCCCAAGGACGACGAGCTCAAGAAGTACCAGGAGGGCTTCTGGGCGCGCGGGCCGTGGGAGTACCCCAACCCCGAGCACCAGACCCTCGATGAGCTCTACGACCGCTGGCTGGTCTGGGGCGACCTGCGCGCCTACGAGAACATGCGCACGGTGGCCGCCAACGGCGCCTTCTACGCCATCAGCGCCGCCCCGGCCATCAGCCGCGACCGCGGCTGGTCCTGGCGGGCGCTGGAGCGCTACTGGGACCTGACCGGCGACAAGCGCGCCGAGGAGCTCCTCAAGGACATCATCAAGGCCTATGCACCGCTCATCGAGAAGAAGCCGCTCTGGTCCGGCGACGCCGCCAAGCCCAACATCTGGTTCACCCAGATCCACGCTCGGGCCGCGGCGGTCACCGCGCTGCACACCGGCGACCCGCAGGCGCTCGAACTCACCAAGGCCTTCGCCGAGGGCAAGGAGGAGCGCGCCGACTACTTCTGCGCGGCATTCGCGGTGGCCTACCACCTGACCGGCGATGAGAAGTACAAGGAGGCGGTGCTCAAGAAGACCGACGGCGGCAAGCGGCTGCTCGGCATCCTCGACGTCGACAACTTCGAGAACGCCGGCAAGACCTCCCCGACCGCCGTGCACTGGCTGCTCAACGCGCCGCCGACACCCAAGAAGTGATGCAGAATGATGAATCATGAACGATGAATGCACGGGGGCTGCCACGAGCTGCGTCATTCATCATTCAGCATTCATCATTCTGAATTGGCCGAGTCCAACAGACCGGAGACGGATAGTGATTAGCATACGGCCACTTCTTCTGCCGACGCTCTGCCTGCTGGCCGCCTCCTGCGCGCCGGGACCGATCCGGATTGACGCCGCTGCTCCGGCCGGAGCGCTCCGGGAAGCCGTCGCGCACCTCAAGCCCGGCGACGTCGTCGAGATCGCCCCGGGCACCTACCGCGAGGTCCTGAAGATCAAGGCCAACGGCACCGCCGCGGCGCCCATCGTCATCCGCGGGGCGCCCGGCAAGCCTCGGCCGGTCTTCGACGCGACGGGCCTCGACGTCTCCGGCAAGGGCGGCGCGCCCCGGGGCGTCTTCCAGATAGAGGGTGCCCACATCGTCCTGGAGCACCTGGAGCTCACCGGCGCGCGCAACGGCGGCTCGGCCGACGGCGTGCGGCTGCTGGGGTCGACCAACGCGACGATCCGCGACTGCAAGATCCACCACTGCGACGTGGGCGTCTTCGGCGACGACAAGCAGACCGCCACGATCGAGAACTGCGACGTGGGCTTCAACAGCACCGAGGAGTGGCGCGGCTACGCCCACAACTTCTACATGCACGGCAACCGGGTGGTGGTCCGCAACTGCTTCATCCACGACAGCCCCTTCGGCCAGAACTTCAAGTCGCGGGCGCACTACAACGAGCTCTGGCACAACCTGATCGTCGACTCCGATGAGGGCGAGGTCGGGCCGGTCGACGAGCACGCCCGGGTCAAGGACGGCACGAACCTCGCCAACAGCAACGTGCTGATGGTCGGCAACGTGATCGTCAGCAAGCCCAAGCGCGGCGGCAACGAGAGCAAGTTCGTGCTCTTCGGCTCGGAGCTCAAGGACTCGGCCGGGCACAACGGCAGGCTCTACATGTTCAACAACACCCTGATCGCCGGCAGCCCCGAGATCATTTTCATCCAGCTGGCCGATCCGGGCGCGAGCCTGGTGGCCCGGAACAACATCTTCCTGGGCAGCAGCCAGATCCTGAAGGAGACCAAGCCGGCCAAGTCGGTGGCAGGAAGCCACAACTGGATGCCCGTGGACGCCATGGTGCCGGCCGGGTTCACTGACACCGTGACCGGCGCCGACCCGGGCTTCATCGACGCCGCGGGGCGCGACTTCCGGCTCAAGCCCGGCGCGCCCTGCGCCGCGGCCGGGACGCCGGCGCTCGAGTACGTCGATGGCGACGGGGCGCGCCACACGGTCCCGCTCGAGAAGTGCTGCCAACCCATGTTTGGGGTGAAGCTAGGCCGGTCCGGCGAGCGTCCGCCGATCGGGGCGCTGCGGGTCAAGGCAGAATGATGAAGGATGAATGCAGAATGAACGGGACGACCAGAACTCTCCTCTGCGCGATGTTCCTCGGGTTGCTGTCTGCGACGGCTTCAGCCTGGGAGGTCCCGCTCTCCCTCGAGGAGCGCGGCGGCGTCGCCGGTCTCCGGCCGGTGACCTCGGGCGTGCCGCTCTTGGTCGGGCAGGCCAAGGACGTGAAGGAGCTGCGCCTGCTCGCCAAGGACGCCTCCGGCAAGGCGACGCCGATCCCCGCGCAGTTCCGCGAGCTGGCCCGCTGGTGGCGCGCGGATGCCTCCATCCGCTGGGTGCTGGTCGACTTCCAGACCGAGATGAAGCCGGGGGAGAAGCAGACCTTCTTCCTGACGAACGACGCCTCCGCCGCGGCGCCGGCCCCCAAGCAGCCGGTCTCCGTCGAGGAGACCGCCGACGCCGTGACCGTGGTCACCGGGCCGGCGCGCTTCGTCATCTCCAAGAAGAACTTCACCTTCCTGCAGGCCGCGGCAGTCGACGCGGACGGCGACGGCAAGTTCTCGGCCGGCGAGGAACTGCTGGCCACGACCCCGGACTGCGGCTCGGTCCTGGAGGACAACTTCGGCCAGAAGTACTACTCCGCTGAGAAGACCCGCAGCGTGGAGGTTCTCGAGAAGGGCGCCATGCGCGTGCGCGTCCGGGCCCGCGGCACGCACACCGCCCGCGACGGCAAGGGCTACGGCCGCGGAATGTACGGCTACGACTGCATGATGGACTTCCGCGCCGGCTCGGCGGCGGTGGCCGTCGACCTGGTCATCGGCAACAACTTCGCCAAGTCCATCGGCACGCCGTGCTTCGACGACGCCTCGCTGTGGCTGAAGCTGGCCAGTCCGGCGGCGGGCTGCTCCATCCTCGGCGACAAGGAGCACGCCGGGCCGCCGCCGGCCGGCGGGTCGCTCTGCCTCTACCAGGACTCCAACGGCGCCGACACCTGGAAGAAGTGCCAGGGCTACAACACCGAGCGCAAGGACTACTGGGAGTTCCCCGAGGGCCTGACCGCCAGTTTCAAGGGCTACAAGGTCTGGAAGCACGCCGACGGAAAAGACGAGGAAGCAGCCGCCGGCAACCAGGCCCGCGGGACGGTCTCGGTCGCGACCGACCGCGGCGGGATGGTGCTCCACCTGCTCAACTTCTGGCAGCAGTTCCCCAAGGGCGCGGAGGTCTTCGCCGACGGCCGGGTGCGCCTGGCGCTCTTTCCGCGGGAGTACAAGGTGCCGCACTTCCTGGAGGACGCCAGCGCCAAGGGCCACGAGATCGTCGTCCAGTTCTTCGCCAAGGGCGCGCCGGCGCCCGAGCCGGCCAAGCTCGCCACGGCCTGGGACGCGAAGCTGCTGGTCCGGCCGGAGCTCGCGCACATCGCCGCCTGCGGGGCGCTGGCCGACGTCGGGCCATTCACCGTCCCCACCCAGGGGCTGGGCTCCAAGCCCGAGAACCGCACCGAGGCCTACGGCTCCCGGATGCTCACCGACGACGGCCTCTACGGCAACGCCTACGGCTGGCAGATCTTCGGCGAGCGCTGGCGGAGCTGCGGCGGGCACTCCACCCGCGGCGCCCGCCAGCCCATGAACGAGGACAACTACCTCTACCTCTGGCTGGTCACCGGCAGCTACGGCTGGCTCCAGGCCGGCGACGCCCGCAGCCGCCAGTTCCGCGACGTGCGCTGCTACCGCATCGAGGACCAGGACCCGTTCTCCTTCAAGAACTGGGAGGACTGGAAGGGCGCCAACCGCAGCGAGGAGTGGACCAACCGGCCCCAGCCCAAGGACGCCGACGCCAAGAAGTACGAGGAGGGCCGCTATCCGCGCTCGACCTTCTGGTTCCCCAACCCCGAGCACTGCGTCCTGGACCTGCCCTACGACCGCTACCTGCTGATGGGCGACCAGCGCTCCTTCGAGAACCTCCCGATCATCGCCGGGCACGGCGGCTACTACGCCGCCTACCAGAAGCAGGGCGTGCACCGGGCCACGGGCTGGTCCTGGCGGGCCTGCCTGCGCTACTGGGAGCTGACCGGCGACAAGAACGCCGAGCGGCTGCTCAAGGACGCCGCCGCGCGCTTCAAGGCCATGACCGCCCCGGGCCCCATCCAGCTGTGCATGTCCAAGGAGAAGGACGGCAGCGACACGGTCAACTGGTGGTTCAGCTACGTCTTCAGCCGGGCGGCGGCCATGGACGCGCTGCACACCGGCAACCCCGACTCGCTGGAGGTCTGCAAGAGCCTGGCCGAGTCGCTCGCCGCCGCGAAGGAGAAGTACAAGGGCTACAACTCCGCCGACTACGCCGAGCTCCACGCGGTGCTCTGGCACCTGACCGGCGACGAGAAGTACAAGACCGCCGGCCTGGGCGCCGACGGGGGCGAGAACCTCAAGCGCGTCTACGGCACCATGAAGCTGCCGGCCTGCGCGCACTGGCTCTTGACCCAGCCGCCAAAAGCGAAAAAATAGCCGCTGGTTGCCAGTTGCGGGTTGCCGGTTGCAGGCCGCAGAGGCGGCCCCGAAAGGAACGGCTCTATGACCGGGATGCTGAAAGCCATCGTCTGCGCGCTGTCCATAGGACTTCCGGCCGCGGCGGCCGGAGCCTGGGAGGTTCCGCTGACCGCCGAGGAGTACGACGGAGTCGCCGGGCCGCGCCGCATCACCTGCGGGGTGCCGCTCCTGCCCGGGCAGGCCAAGGATGCGAAGGACCTCCGCCTGCTCGCCAAGGACGCCGACGGCAAGACCGCGCCGGTCCCCGCGCAGTTCCGCGAGCTGGCCCGCTGGTGGCGGGGCGACAACTCGGTCCGCTGGGTGCTGGTCGACCTCGTCGCCGACGTCCCGGCCAAGGGCAGGCTGAGCTTCGTCCTGACCGACGCGAAGGTCGACGCGCCGACGCCGGCGGCCAAGCTCGCCGTCGAACAGGACGAGAACTTCGTCACCGTGACCACCGGCCCGGCCAGGTTCGTGGTCAGCCGCAAGAAGTTCAACTTCCTGGAGAAGGCTATACTCGACCTCAACGGCGACGGGAAGCTCGCCGACGATGAGAACCTTCTGGCCTCGACGCCTGAGTGCGGCACGAGCACCGAGGACACCTTCGGCCAGAAGTACTTCGGCAGCGCCGGGACGACCTCGGTCGAGGTGCTCGAGAGCGGGCCGATGCGCGTCTGCATCCGGGCCCGCGGCAAGCACCCGGCGACCGGCGGCAAGGGCTTCGCGCCGGGGCTCTACAGCTACGACGTCTTCATGAACTTCTACGCGGGGAGCACCGAGGTCTTCGCCGACGTTATCGTCGGCAACAACCCCGCCAAGGCCGTCGGCACGCCGGCCATGGAGGACGGATCGCTGGTCCTGAAGCTCGCCGGAGGCGCCGCCGAGTGGCGGCTCGTGGGCGACAAGGCCGTCGAGGGCAAGCTCGCCGCCGGCGAGTCGGCCTGCCTCTACCAGGACTCCAACGGGGCGGACACCTGGGCGACCTGCCCGGGCTTCGGAATCATGGAGACCCAGGGCTGGAAGCCGGTCAAGCAGCCCCTGACCACCTTCCGCGGATACAAGGTCTGGAAGCGCGCCGGCGGCGGTTCGGCGCCGCTCACCGCAGGCAAGCAGGAGGAACTGGCCGCCGGCAACCACGCCCGGGGCACGCTCTCGGCCTGGAACGACCGCGGCGGCCTCGTCGTCCACATGAAGAACTTCTGGCGGCAGTTCCCCAAGGCCGCCGAGGCCGGCGCCGACGGCACCGTGCGCGTGGGCTTGTGGCCGCGCGAGTGGAAGTTCCCCCACGCCATCGACGACTGCTCGGCCAAGGGGCACGAGATGGTCTTCGCCTTCCACGGCAAGGAGCGGCCGGCGGCCGAGGCGCTGGCCGACCGCTGGGACGCCCGGGTCATGCTCCGCCCGCCGCTCGAGCACATCGCCGCCTGCGGGGCGCTGGCCGACCTCGGCCCCTACACGCCGCCGACCCAGGGACTCGACAAGAAGCCCGACAACCGCCAGGTGGCCAACGGAACCCGGATGCTCACCGACGACGAGCTCTACGGCAACGCCTACGGCTGGCGGATCTTCGGCGAACGCTGGCGCTCCCACGGAGGCAGCGGCACGCACGGCGCCCGCCAGCCCATCAACGAGGACGACTACCTCTACCGCTGGTACGTCACCGGCCTCCCCGAGTGGTTCTACGCCGGCGAGGCCCGCAGCCGGCAGTTCCGCGACGTGCGCGGCTACCGCGTCGACGACCAGGATCCGATGACCTTCAAGGACTGGATGGAGTACCGCGAGAACCACGTCTCCGAGAACCGCGAGCGCGCGCTCCCGGACGACGAGGTGACCAAGAAGTACCAGGCCGGGCTGCCCGACTACGGGCCGCCCTGGGAGTACCCCAATCCCGAGCACCAGACCCTGGACCTGCTCTACGACCGCTATCTGCTCTTCGGCGATCTGCGCAGCCTCGAGAACATGCGCTTCACCGCGGCCAACAGCGCCTACTTCGCCCGGGACCACGCCCCGGCGGCCGGCGCCGAGCTCAAGGACCTAGGCCCCAAGATCGGCCGGGACAACGGCTGGAGTTGGCGGGTCCTGGACCGCTACTGGGAGCTGACCGGCGACAAGCGCGCCGGGGAACTGCTCAAGGAGGTCATCAGGAACTTCGAGCCGGTCATCGGCAAGTCGCCGCTCTGGTTCGGCAACGACCCCAAGGCCGGCTCCTGGTTCACCCAGATCTTCAGCCGGGCGGCCGCCATGACCGCGCTGCACACCGGCGACGCGAAGGCCCTGGAGATCTGCCGGTCGCTGGCCGTGGGCAAGGAGAAGAACTCCAAGACCTTCTCGACGCTCTTCGCGGTCCTCTACCACCTGACCGGCGAGGAGCAGTACAAGCAGGCGGTGCTCGGCGAGGGCAAGGGGCTGCTCTCGGTCGGCGGCTACTTCCCGGCCTGCGACCACTGGCTGCTCCACCAGCCGCCGAAGACGACGAAGAAGTGATTCGTCGCCAATCGGCAGTTGCCGGCGATCTGGAATCGGACCGGCGACCTCACCTTCTGCCTGGGCGCGGCGTACAAGGCGAGGCGGGAGAAGAAGTGAGCGCGGGCACGCGACCGCGCGGACCCGCCGCGAGGCTGAAGGCCAGGCCCCGCATCGCGCCGCCACCGGAAATCTCCGCCGAGGACGCTCCGACTCCCGCCGCAGAGCCGCCAGCCAAACGCCTGAAAGGCGTTGACGCCCCCCCGGCCCCGCGCTAGAATGTGTCGTACCGGTGGCCGATGGACGGCCCCGATGGGAGCCGGGGCCAGCCGGTCAGGTTTCGCGACATTCCTAAGGGGGAGGTTGAAAATGGCCAAGAAGGATCTCGCCAAGGAACTCGAAGCCAAGGCGCCCGCTGCGGCTGAGAGCAAGCCCCTGACCCGCACCGCTCTGGCCCGCCAGCTGGCCGCCGCCAATCAGGACCTCAACGCCGTTTACGAGAGCGAGCACCGCTGGAGGCTCGACCTCCTCAAGGCCAACGAGGAGATTTCCCGCGACACCGTCGATATCGAGGTGGAGATCCGCCGGCTGCAGCAGGAGGAGCTCCAGCTCAAGGCCCGCCTGGCCGAGCTCGAGAAGGGCCGCGACAAGCTGGCCGCCGAGGACAAGGAGCTCACCCGCCAGGTCGACCAGCTCGAGCGCGAGCGCGATGACCTCCAGGGCAAGTGCGAGAGTCTCAACGAGGCGGTGAAGGAACTGACCTCCGAAAACGACTCCCTGGGCAAGGACGTCGCCAAGCTCAAGGCCGAGGTCGACCGCCTGGAGGCGCTCCGCAAGGAGTACCTGTCCCAGATCGCCAAGTTCCGCTCCCAGAAGGCCAAGCTGGTCGAGGAATAGCGCCCGGCCCGGCGCGCGGGTCCGCCCGCGCGCTCCAACTGCACCGATCCGTTCCAGATCGGGGCCGTGGCCGGCGCGGCTGCGGCCCCGACGCTGTCTCCGAGCTGAGGCCGCGCCGGTTATGCGGGTGGAACTGCCATGGCCGAACAGCAGGACAAAGCCGCCGCCGAGAACATGATCGCCCGGGCCGGCCAGATGGCCACGGCGCTGGAGGCGATCGGCCTGGACGTCTCCGACCTCCGGCGCCGGCTCAAGGCTGCCGAGGTTCAGCTGGCCGACGGCAACCACCACGAGGCCGAGGTCCTGGCCGAAGAGGCCATCGTGGCCGGCAACGCGCTCAAGCGCTTCGTCAAGTCCGCGATAGGCGGTGCGGCCCCGGCCAGGGCAGCCGGCGGCGAAGCCCGGCTCCCCGACCTGCGCTCGACCATGGCCACCGAGGTCCGCGGCCAGCTGGACCAGTTCCTGGCCGGCCGCAAGCTGGCCGCGCACATCAGAGAGCTGGCCGGCGAGGCCGCTGCCTCCGCGCTGGAACACGACCGCCGGAGGATCGAGAAGCTCATCCGCGAACTCGGCCGGGCTGAGGCGGAACTGGCCTGCCGGGAGCTGGCCGAGACCATGGACCTCGACGGCCGCCTGGACCGACTGCTCGAGGGGCGGGAGCTCGCCCAGAGGATAAGTTCGGCGGTCACCGACGCGCTGGCCGGTCTGCCCGACGAGGACCGGGTCCGGGAACTGGCCCGCCGCGCCGCGGCCGATGCGCTGGGCAGCCGGGAGTTCTCCACCGCGGTTGCCGAAACCGCCCGCGGGTTGCTGCCCACCGAGCCGCCCATCACTCTGGCCGAGGTTGAGACGGCCGCAGCCCGGGCGGCGGCCGCCGCTGTGGCGCCACTGCCGCGCCTGTCGCCGGCCGAGGCCGCCGACGCCGCCCGCCGCATAGTCGACCAGGCTTTCGCCAAGCGCGAGCCGGTCTCCCGCCGCGAGGCGGAGGAGATCGCTTTGGCCGCCGCCGCCAAGGCCCTGCAGGACCTGCCGGCCCCCGAGGAGACCGACGAGAAGCTGGCCGAACTGGCCACCCGCACCGTGGAAGACGCCCTGGCCGGCCGCCCGGCCCTCACCCGCGAGGACGTCGAGGACATCGCCGGAAGGGTGGCCGATGAGGCGCTGTCCGCCCATCCGGCCCTGACCCGCCGCGAGGCCGAGGAGATCGCCGCCAGGGCAGCCGCCGAGGCGGTCAGCCAGCTGCCCAAAGCCCCGGCGCTGGCCGAGATCGAGGCCAAGATGGCAGCGCTGGCCTCGCGGACCATCGACGAGGCGTTTTCCGCCCGACCCGCCCTGACCCGCCGCGAAGCCGAGGAGATTGCCGTCACGGCGGCCGCCGGGGCCATGGCCAAGGCGCAGCTGCTGACGCGCGCGGAGGCCGAGAAGCTCGTTGCCGAAGCCGTTGGCCGCCGGCCGGCGCTCTCCCGCGACGAGGCCGCGGAAATCGCGTCCAAGACCGTTGCCGAGGCGGTGGGCCGGCTGCCCAAACCACTTGCGCCCGCCGAGCTCGAGCTGAAGATGGCCGCGGTCGCGGCGCGGACGGCCGGCGAAGCTCTGGCCGCCCGTCCGGCGCTGACCCGCCGCGAGGCAGAGGAAATTGCCGCAAAGGCTGCCGCGGAGACCCTGGCGAAGTCCCAGCCGCTCACGCGCGAGGAGGCCGGGAAGATCGCCGCGGACGCTGCGGCCGAAGCTCTGGCCAACGCCCAGCCGCTGGCGCGGGCCGAGGTGGAACGGATCGCCGCGGAGGCCGCTGCCGAGGCGGCCCGAGGCCTGCCCGCGTCGCCCGCGGCCGGCGAGATCGAGGCCGTGGCCTCGCGCGCGGCGGAGGCGGCCCTGGCCCGGCGCCCTGAGCTCTCCCGGAGTGAGGTTGAAGAGACGGCAGCCAGGGCCGCTGCCGAGGCGCTGGCCGCTGCCCAGCTGCCGACGCGAGCCGACGTCGGGGAGATCGCCGCCGCGGCGGCTGCGGAGGCTGTGGCCGGCGTTCCCCAACTGACGCGTCGGGATGTCGAGGAGATTGCGGCGGCAGCCGCGGCCGAAGCCCTGGCCGCCCGACCAGCCCCGACCCGCAGCGAGGTCGAAGAGATCGCAGCCCGGGCCGCGGCATCGGCCGTGTCCGGCCTGCCCACGGTCAACCCCCTGGAGAGCGCCGATGCCGCCCGCCGCGCCGCCGAGGAAGTCCTGGCCGCGCACCCGGGGCTGAACCGCGACGACGCCGCCGGGATCGCCCGGGAGGTCGCCGGCGAGCTCCTGTCCGGCATGGCCGATTCGCCAGCCGTCCGGGCGAAGCTGTCCGCCCTGGCCGATGAGGCCGCCCAGGCCGCCGCCAGGGGCCTGCAGACCGTCACCCCGGAGGAGGCCGCCGAGACCGCCCGCCAGGCCGCCGCCGAGGCGGTTGCCCAGTTCGGCAAGTCCGAGGAACTGGCCAGGCGCGTGGCCGAGGCCGCGACCGGGGTCGTGGCCGACAAGGTGTCCCCGGCGCTGGCCGAGGTCGAGCTTCTCTCCGCGCAGGTAGCCCGGACCGGCGAGCTGGTCTCCGCGGCGGTGGCGGATCGGCTCGGCCCGGCCGTCGAGGAAGCCCGCGGGCGGATCGAGGCGGAGATCGGCCGCGCCATTTCCGAGCGCCTGGCCGGCATCGAAGCGGGCCTCGCCGAGGCCGTCCGCAAGGAGGCCGAGCGCGCCACCGCCGAACAGGTCGCGCCCGCCGTGGTGGGCGAGCTTTCCTCGGCCACAACCGCCGCCCGCCTCCAAGGCATGGCCGCGGCGGCCGCGGCACAGGAACTTTCCCAGGCCCTGGATTCGGAAGCCTTCGCCGACCAGATGGGCGCCATGACCTCCGAGGCCGTGGAGCGCTGCGTGGCCAAGGGCCTGCAGGACCTGGGCTCATCGGACAGGCTTGCAGCCTGTCTGACGGAGACCCTCGAGAAGGAGCTCGGCCCCCGCATCGACAAGGGCCTGGCCGACTACCTGGCCTCCACGCCCCTGATAGACAGGGTTCTCGGCCTCGCCCAGAAGGCGGCGTCCGAGACGGTGGCCCAGCAGCTGGACTCCGGCCTGACCGAGCGCCTGGGGTCTCCGGCGGTCGCGTCGCGGCTGGCCGAGTTGTCCTGCGAGCCGGCGGCCGACGCGGCCCGGGCGGCCGTGTCCGACCAGGTTGCCTCTCCGGAGTTCACCGCGCGCCTGGGCGGACTCATCCAGGACGCCGTCGCCCAGCAGGTCGAGAAGGCCGCCGCCGCCCAGCTAGCCCCGGGCCGGATCGCCGAGAAGATCACCCGACAGGTCGAGGAGGCCATGCCGTTGATCGTCAGCCGCCGCGTGGAGGAGGCCCTGGCCGGCCTGGCTCTGGCCCGGCAGGACGACCTGGCCGCCCTGCGCGGAGATCTGGGGAAGCTGCATGAACGCGTCGAGGCGGCCGGCGCCCAGGGCAACAAGCCTCAGGCTGGCCCGGCCGCGCCGGCTGCGGACATCAAAGCCATTCAGGAGGTGCTCAGCGCCCTGGAGGGCGAACTGACCGACATGGCCCAGGAGATAGGCAAGCTCAAGCGTCAGCCCGCCGCTGCGGCGGCGCCGGCGGCTGCCGGCCAGGTGGCCGTCGACAGCCGAACGGTCGAGGCTGCCGTCAAGAAGGCCATCTCCGGCAGCATGGCCGTTGAGGTCGTCAAGAGCGGCGCCTTCACGGAGATCCTGGACGAGCGCTTCCGAATCATCCTCGACTACCTGCACTCGGAGGTCATACCCAAGGAAGTCAGGAAGCACCTCGGCGGCAGGCCGCCGGTCACCGACACCCACATCACCTGATCCGCACTCCAAAGGACGGGGGCGCCGCAAGCGGCGCCCCCGTATGCCATTGGCCGGCTGACGCGGCCGTCAGCTCTGGCCGCCCTGCTTCTTCTTGAGAATCAAGGCCACCACGAGCAGGAGCGCGCAGGCGCCGGCAAGCACGAACCACATCGTCATGTCTTAACCCTCCCTAAAAGGGCCCCCACAAGGCCGGTTGAACACTCCTAGTCTAGCCAAAATCCGGCCGCGCCGCAAGAAAAAAGTCGGAGGAGCGGAAGCGTCGGGCTTGGCCTTCGAAGGCGAATAGTCCGAACGCTCCGAACGTCCTTGGGCCGCAGTCTTCCCTCACATGCCGGAGATGGCCCTGATGCTTCTCGGACTGATCTGCCTGCTGGTCTTCCTGGCCGGGATCGACCCCGCCGGCCGGTGACCGGGGCCTCAGCCGCCCGCCGCGGCGGGCCGGCGCTGAAGCCTCCGCCAGGCGCGCGTTCCCCAGACGACCGCCGCGGCCAGGACCAGCCGCGGCACGATGATCCAGACCGCCCAGGCGCCGATGGCCACGAAGAGCAGGGTGTCCTCCAGCAGCGAATGGCACACGGCGGCCGAGCGGTTGAGCAGCTCGACGTCCTCCTTAGGAAGCTGCCCGGACTGGACCTCCTCGATCAGCACGCCCGCGCCGTAGGCCAGGCCCAGGGTGTTCATGGCGATCCACAGGAAGGCGGTGCTGCGCGGCAGGCCCAGGACCAGGAGCACCGGAGAGAGCAGCCGGGCCAGGTAGCGGGCGATGCCGAACTCGACCAGGACCTTCTGGAGAATCATCAGAGCGGCCACCAGCACCAGCACCTTGCCGACCAGCCAGGCGGTGTCCTCCAGCCAGGAGGTCGGCGCCTTGAGGGCCCGGTCGGGGGCGGCCTCGCCGCCGGCCGGCATGACCAGGTTGAGCAGCAGCGCTCCGGCCAGCGCCGTCGCCAGGCGCAGGACCAGGATCTTCCAGGCCGACGAGCCCGCGCGGCGCTGCACGGCGACCTCGATGGGCAGGTTGTGGAAGCTGAGCATGAAGAAGGCCAGGATGGTCACCTCCCGGCCGGTGAGCGTCATGGAGCCGAGCGCGGCTATCCCGGAATAGATGTTGAGCAGCGCCGCGCTCACCAGGGCCACGGCGGTCTCGCCGGGGATGCCCATGACGGACAGCGCCGGTGCCACCCTGTCGGCCAGCCACTGGAGCGCCCCGCTCATGGCCAGGAGCCTGACCCCCAGCGAGATCGGGATCATGAAGGCCAGCAGCCACAGCGCCTGCTTGCCGCCGGCCAGAGCCCCGGAGCGCAGGCAGCCGGCCAGCCGCGCGCCGATGGTTCGCGGCCCGGCCGCGTCCGTGGGCTGGGTGGGCGGGGTGGATGAGGGGCCGCTTCCGGGGGCGGGGGCGCCGGCGCAACCGCAGGATTCAGCGCTCATGGCGCGGCATTATACGCAGCGACGACGACGACGAGAACGACGTTTTGCCGCAAAAAGGCGCGAGAGGCGCAAAGACAGCGCTTGAGCCCCCGCTCTTGTGCCTCCCTTGCGCCTCTTGTGACTTCTTGCGGCTGGAGATTACCTCTCCTCCCGCGGCTATCGTAACTCGAGGGTCTCCTCCGCCGCGTGGTCAAGCCGGACCGCCACGATCCGCCGGCTGAGCCGGTCGCCTATGTAGACCATGCCGTCATCGGCCTCGACCATGTAGGGCCAGAGCATGGGGATCTCCGGCGTCGGCACGGCGCTCTTGGGGCCCGCCGAGTCCAGGTTGCCGTAGGCCCCGAAGAAGCCGATCTCGTTGCCGCCGGTGTCGAGCACGCCGCAGCGGAAGCGCGCCGCGTCCGGGAAGAAGCTCCGCCCGTAGCCGTCGACGTCGAAGCGCGGGCTCTCGCACAGACAGGTGTCGGGGAAGGACAGGCGCCACGAGGGCACCGGGCTGGCCCCGAACCAGATCCACTTGGCGCCCTTGATATCGGTCTTCTTGCCGCCGCTCTTGCCCTCGAGGATGCCGTACTCCATCGGCGCGCCGCCGCCGGAGCCGATCTGGCCGCCCTCCGGGCCGAACTTGACGATGCAGCCGTACATCAGCTGGTACCAGGCCAGCTCGTTGGAGTTCATCCCGTAGGTCCAGATCTTGCCGAGGTCCTGGCCCTCGAAGGCCGCCGGGACCTTCTTGCCCTCGGGGCGGGCCCCGATCGCCAGGTAGATGTTCCCGCGGTAGTCCAGGCGCGGGGAGTTGAGCCCGCGGATGGCGCTGTCGACCAGCTTGTCGTTCTTGATCGCGCCGTCGGGGCCGTGGACCACCAGGTTGTTGGCGTCGCCCGAGGTGGCGTTCTCGTCGCCGCCGCCCTTCTGCCAGAGGGCGAAGACGTTGCCCAGCGGGTCGGCGGTGACGCCCCGACCGCGCAGCCGGGTGGAGCCGCCCAGCCCCTTGGCCACGCCCTTCTCGCCGGAGGCGAAGGGCAGGGCGGCCAGGTCCGGCCCGTAGCGGGTCAGGGTCTGCGGGTAGCTCTGGGTGTAGAAGTTGCCGTCCAGGCCGAACGAGCCGGTCCCGCCCTTGTTGCCGTCGTTCTTCTTGCCGAGGCCCTCGACCCACTTGCCGGAGGCCAGGTCGTAGTTCCTGCCGCCGACCAGCAGGCGCCGCCCCTTGCGGTCCAGGGCCATGCCCAGAACGCCCCAGGCGGCCGGCTCGTCGATGCCGTCGAGGCTTTCGAGCTTCTGCTGGTCGCCGAAGGCCGCGCCCTTGTCCTCGATGCGCAGGCACTTGAAGCCCGCCCAGCCGGAGCTGGTGGCCACCCAGACCACCGCCGGATCGGCCGAGTCGTCCACGGCCAGCACCGCGGTATAGTTGGCGTGCTTGAAGCAGGGCAGCTTGGCGGTCGCGGCGGGCGCCTGGTCCTTCCAGGATCCGTACTTGCGCAGCTCGTTGAGGTCAGCGCCGCAGAGCACGTAGATCGCGCCGGTCTTGCGGTGCACCGCCACGCGCTCGGGCCGCTCCACCTTGATCTCGCCGAGGAAGGAGCCGTCGGCCTTGAAGGCCGCCACCCGGCCGTTGCCCTTGTCGGCCACGTAGAGGTTGCCGTCCTTGTCCACGGCCACGCTGGTCGGCTCCTTGAGACCCTTCTCGCCGGCGCCGGCCTCGTCGGGGCTGCCGATGAACGCCTTGGGCTCCTTGTCGTCCCAGCCGAACTTGTAGACCGCGTGGGCGCCCTTGATGGTCTTCTTGGGACCGGGCGTGTGGATGCCGGTGACGAAGAGGGTCTTCTCGTCCGGCGAGAGGGCCAGCGAGCTGCCGCAGTGCGAGCCGGTGGCCAGGACCGTCCCGAGCGGCTTCTCCGGGACGCTGCCGTCGGCGCCAAGGATGACCAGCTGCTTGGTTCCCGTCTGGTTGTAGCGCAGGGTGGTGCCCACCCACTCCTGGTGGCCGACGAAGGCCACCCGTCCGTCGCCCGTGGCCACGGCCTGCTGGGTGGCGATCTCCGCGGCGCCGGGCAGGAGCGAGCGGGTCTCGCCCTGGCAGATGAAGGGCACGGCCTCGCCGTCGCCGAGCTTGAGGCGCCGGGCGCCCTTGAGCTTGTCATCGGGCAGGTTCGCGGGCCAGGGGTAGACGGTGCGGAGGTACTTCCCGTCGCGGGCGAAGACCGTGCCAGTGAGCGACCCGTCGTCGGGGTGGATGCCCATCGAGGTGTGGAAGAGGAAGAGCTCGCCCTTGGGGCCGACCGCGATGGCCCGGACGCTGCCCAGTTCCCCCGGACTGTGCCCGATCATCTTCTCGAACTTCGGACGCAGCCCCAGCGCCACGCGGACCCTGAAAGGTCCGCCCACCGCGGGCTTGCCCAGGTCGTCATTGCCGTCCCAGTCGAGCTTCTGGGCCAGGCCCGGCTTGAGGGGCTCGGGGGCCTTGTCCCCGAGCACGCCAGCGGCCAGGTGCCGGACCACCTTGCCCTTGGCGTCCAGGACCGCCACCTCGCAGTCGGTGGCGGCCGCCGCCGCGAAGCTGATCTTCGCGCCGGGTCCGTCCTTGGTGACAGCGGGCTTGGCGGCGAACGAGGGCTCGCCGGCCATGAGCCCGGGACAGAGCATCAGCAGGGCGATCGTCAGTCTTGACTTCATGGTCTCAACTCCCGCTTAGGTAGGGTCTGACCAGTCCGACCGGTCGGACCGGTCGGATGTGTCGGACCGGTTCACTTTACCTCGCAGCTCTCCTCCGCAGCGTACTTGAGATTGATGATCACGATCCGCCGGCTCTTGCGGTCGGCCACGTAGACCTTGCCGCCGCCGACAGCCACCGCGTTGGGCATGGTCAACGGGATGGCCGGCTCGGGGATCATGCTCTTGGGACCGGCCGAGTCCACGTTGCCGTAGGCGCCAATCCGGGTGATCTCGTTGCCGGCGGTGTCGACCACTCCGACGGAGAAGCGGAAGACGTCGGGGATGAACAGCCGGTCGTGCTCGTCGATGCCGAAGCGGCTGCTCATGCAGGAGCAGCCCGGGTCGCCCCAGCTCTCGGTGCGGTTGGCGCAGATCCCGAAACCGCGATACTCCCACTTGGCGCCGCTGAGCCAGACCGCCTGGTTGAGGTAGGCGTTGCGGTACTCCTTGGCGTCGGCCGGGACACCCTCGGGCTTGGCGCCCTCGCCGTCCTTGGAGAGCTTGCCGGCGAAGAGCCTGCCGCCCTCCGGCCCGAACTTGAAGACCGAGCCGTACTGGTAGAGGTAGAAGTTGAGGTACGGCCGGCTCCAGGGCGGCTCGGTCGGGAGCTTGCGCTGGGGCGTGTTGTACCAGCCGCGCGACGCGTCGTAGGGCGTGTACCAGGCCAGCTGCGGGATCTGGTCGCCGAAGTCCGAAGGATAGAACTGCTTCGGGTCGTGGATGTTGATCCCGGCGTAGAGGTTGCCGGCGCGGTCGGCGGCCAGGCCCGTGCCGGAGTCGAAGGGGATGTCCTTGACGAAGTCCTCGCGCTTGATCTTGCCGTCCGGGCCGAACTGCCAGACGTGCATCGGTGCGGAGGTGTTGTTGTCCTGGTAGGCGAAGATGTCGCCGTTGGGGGCCACGGTCAGGCCCTTGACCCCCACGTTGGGCAGGCCGTTGCGGAACTTGATGGCCAGCTTGTGGCTGCCGGTCGCGAAGGCGAGCGGCTTGCCGTCGGGCCCGTAGCGCGAGAGCGAGTTCGCGCCGTAGCCGTCGAGCACGTAGACGTTGCCGTCGCGGTCCACCGCCGGCTCGGAGGCTTTGAGGAACGGGCGGGACTGACCGGTCTTGAGGTCGACGGCCACAATGTTGAAGCGGAAGTCGGCCACGTAGAGCCGCTCCCGCGCCGGGTCGGCCGCCATGTAGAGCGGGCTGACCAGGCCGCCCGCGGCCGGCTTGATCACGTTGGCGCCGAGCTCGAGCTTGTCGCCGCCGTCGGTGACGGGGAAGAGCCCGCCGTTCGCCAGCCACAGCCGCGCCGGCTCGGCACCGGGGTCGAGCGCCAGGACCGGGTCGGAGCCGCTGGTTTCCAGCCGGGCGACCTCCTTGCCGCCCACCGCCTTGTCGAACTTGATGAGGGCGAAGGGCGCCGAGCGGATGCCCTTGGCGTGGTTCAGGACCGGACCGGTCACCACGTACATCGCGCCGGTCTTGGGGTGGACGCTGATGTACTTGGGCCGCTCGACCTTGGTCTCGCCCAGGAACTTGCCGTCGGGACCGAAGACCGCCACGCGGCTGTTGCCGAGGTCGGCCACCAGGATGTTGCCCTTGGCGTCGGTCGAGACCGTCTCCGGGCCGTTGAGGTGCTCGCCGTCGGCGCCGGCCTCGTCGGGCTTGCCGATGAAGGGCTCCGGCGCCTTGCTGTCGAAGCCGAGCTTGCCGATGCAGTGGATGCCCTTGGGGGTCTTGCCGTCCATGCCCATGCCCGCGAAGTAGAGCGTCTTGCCGTCGGGGGCCGCGGCCAGCTGCTGCTCGCGCACGCCGCTGCCGTAGCGGCTCTTGGGGCCGAGGTTCGGACCGACGAAACCGGTCTCGTCCGGCGTGGTGCCGTCCGGCTTGATGATCAGCACGTGGCGGGGCACGGTCTGATCCCACATGTCGTTGGCACCCGAGGCCATCACGATCCAGCCTGTGCTCGTGACCTCCAGGCGCTGGGAGCGGAAGCCGGACAGGAACGGCCCGGTGTCCGAGGTGTAGCCGCCGTAGACGATCGGCACCTCCTTGCCGCCGGGGAGCTTCAGGCGGTCGAGCCCCTTGACCTGGGCGGCCTTGAGCGTCGAGGGCGAGGGCAGGATGGTGCGCAGGTACTTGCCCTGCTTGTCTAGGACGTAGATGTAGACGCCGGCGGTCATGTAGCGGTTGGAGAGCACGTAGACGTCGCCGTTGGCGCCCACGCCTATGGCCGTGGGGCCACTCATCGGGTCCGGCTCGGGCGGGATCATGCGCTCGAGCTCCGCGCCGAGGCCCAGGCGCACCCGGGCCTTGCAGCCGCCGCCGGCGGGCTTGCCGGCATCGTCCTTGCCGTCCCAGAGCACCTCCTGGGCGAGCGAGTCCTTCTTGAAGGGCTCGGGGGCGTTCTTGCCGAGCATCCCCGCCGCCAGGTGCCGGACCACCTTGCCGTCGGCTCCGAGGATGCTCACCTCGACGTCGGTCGGGGCGGCGACCGCGAAGCTGATCTTCGCGCTGTCGCCGGCCTTGGCGGCGGTGGGTCTGGCGGTGAAGTTGACTTCACCGGCGAGGCATACCGTGCAAGTCATGGCACAGAGTGTCGCGAGGCGGATGCGGATCATGTTGCGCTTCCTTTCTCAAGCCCTACTGGACCGGGCAGATCTCTTCCACCGCGTGGCCGAACTTCACGGCCACGACCCGGCGATTCACCAGGTCGGCCACGAAGGCCTTGCCTCCGCCGCAGTTCACCGACAGCGGCCAGCCGAATGGGATCTCCGGCACGGCGACCGGGCTGCCGGGCCCGCGGCTGTCCATGTTGCCGTAGGACCCGAAGCTGGTGATCTCGTTGCCCGCGCCGTCCAGGACGCAGACCCGGAAGCGGAAGATGTCCGGCGCGAAGAGCCGGTCGTAGCCGTCCAGGTCGAAACGGGTGGTCTCGCAGTGGCAGCCGAGTTCGTCGCCGTGGCTGCCGATGTAGCCCAGCCGCTTCATCCAGAGCGCGTTCTTGACGGTCACGCTGGTGCGGGCGTACTGGGCGATGGCCGTGAAGTCGCCCTTGTCGTCCTTGATGATGCCCCCGCCCTCCGGCGGGAACTTGTAGATCATGGCGTTCTGCTTGTACTCCAGGCTGGGGTGGTGCGCCGGGCCGTCGGCCGGCAGCTTGTCGGCATAGGCCTTGGGGATGCGCTCATTCTTGGGCACGGCCTGGGCGCCGATGTAGATGTTGCCGGCGCGGTCCGCGGCGATGCCGCCGAGGCGCGCGCCCTGCACCTGGAGGACCGAGTCCTTGAGGGTCTTGCCGTCGGGGCCGATGATCTTGACCTTCATGTCCTCCAGGGCGCGGTCGGCCTGGGCGTAGGGCATCCAGATGGTCCCGGCGGGGTTGATGAAGAAGCCGGCCTCGCGAGTGTGCCCGTGGAAGATGCCCGGCAGGAAACCCTTCTCGGCCGATGCGAACGGGACCGGCTTGCCGGCGCTGTCGTAGCGGCGGAGGTTGCCGCCGGCCTTGTAGTACATCCGGCTGTCCTTGCCGACCACCGCCTCACCGTAGATCAGGTTCCAGAGGTTCTCGGCCTTGCCGGCCGCGGTCTGGGGGGTGTAGCCGCCCAGGTACTCGCCGGTGTCGGCGCTGTAGGCCAGGCTGGTGTTGCTGTGGTTGCCGAAGGTGGGGTGCTGGGCCAGCACCCGGCCATCGAGGTAGGAGACGTCGCCGATGAAGGCCAGGGCCTTGCCCTTCTCGGCCTTGGCGGCCTCGGCGAACGGCTCGCCGGCGGGCTCGAGCTTGCCGGCCTTCTCCACGAACTTGAAGATCGGCCCGCCGCCGTAGACCAGCCCGGTGACCCACAGGACCGGCTCGGCCCCGGACTCGTCCAGGGTCATGTAACCGCCGCCCCCGTAGGTGGACTTCAGCGTGTTCTCCCAGGCGGCCTTCTCGGCCTTGTCCTTGAGGCCCCCGAACTTGGCGATGCGCTTGACCCACCAGTTGTGGGCCGGCACGTACCAGTGCCCGTCGGTGAAGGGCTTGGCGTGCTTCTTGAGCTGGATCACGTAGACCGCGCCGGTCTTCCGGCTGACGTGCACGGTGTCGGGGCACTCGACCTTGATCTCATCGAGGTAGGTGCCGTCCGGCTTGAAGATCGCGATCCGGTCGTGGTCGTAGTCGGAGATGTAGACGTTGCCGTCCTTGTCGACGGCGATTCCCTGGGGGTCGCCCAGGGCCGCGGGGCCCTCGCCCTTATCGTAGGGCTTGCCGATGAAGGCCTCGGCGGGCTTCGCGCCGTCCAGGCCAACGCGATAGACCACGTTGACCGGCCCCTTGCCCTTCGAGCCGGTGTCCACGAAGCCGGCCGCGTAGACCGTCTTGCCGTCGGGCGAGAGGGCGATGTGCCCGAAGCCGCCCACCTGCGGGCAGATCTCCGGACCCAGGAAGTTCTCGGGCACGCTCCCGTCGGTGCCGAGGATCAGCAGCCGCCGCCCGCCGCGGCTGTCGGTGTGTTTGATTCCCCCGCCGCCGGAGGCCGAGAGCAGCACCAGCCGCCCGTCGCCGGTGACCAGCGGGAACATGCGCTCGCCGAGGACCGCCCCGGGATAGGTGGTCCGGGGCAGGAGGTGGAAGACCACCGGGACCTCCGGGCCGCCCTCGGGCGTGATCCGCGGCCAGCCCTTGCGCTTCTCGGCCGGCAGGTTGGCCGGTCCCGGGTAGACCTCGCGCAGGTACTTCCCGTCCTGGCCGAAGGCGGTGATCAGCCAGGTGGTCCGGTGGGCGTAGAGGCCGGCGGAGTGGACGATGTAGACCGTGCCGTCCGGGCCGGCGGCCAGGCCGTTGACGCCGGCCAGCGACTGGCCGGACCAGCCGATGACCCGGTCGAACTGCGGCTTGAGGCCAAGGGCCACCCGGACCTTGAACGGGCCGCCGGCGGCCGGCTTGCCCAGGTCGTCATTGCCGTCCCAGGTGAGCGTCTGGGCCAGGCCCGGCTTGAGCGGCTCGGGCGCCTTGTCACCGAGGACGCCGGCGGCCAGGTGCCGGACCACCGCGCCCTTGGCATCGAGCACCGCCACCTCGACGTCGGTCGCCGCGGCGGCCGCGAAGCTGATCTTCGCGCCGGCGCCGTCCCGGGCGGCGGCGGGCTTGGTGGCGAAGCCGACTTCGCCGGCCAGCACCGTGCCCGACAACAGTCCGCAGCACAAGATCGCGATCATTCCGCGCATGGCTCGTCTCCTCTGGCGTATGTGGGTGTGTGGGCATGTGGGAGTGTGAGTCCGCAGGCTACTGCCGCCCGCTGACCCACATACTCACACACGCACACGCTCACACACCCTCCCATCGGTCTTGCTCAACTACCTCAGATCGCAGCTCTCCGTCGCCGCCGCGTCGAAGCGCACCACCGTGATCCGCCGGTTGACGCTGTCCGAAATGTAGAGCTTGCCGTCGGCCTCGGCGTAGTCGCACTCCGCCGGCCAGGCGAAAGCAATTTCCGGCGCGGGCACCTTGCCCTTGGGCCCGGCCGAGTCAGCGTTGCCGTAGGCGCCGATGCGCGCCAGGCGGTTGCCGGCGGGGTCGAGCATCTCCACCGAGGAGTGGAAGGCGCTCGGGGCGTAGACCCGGCCGTAGGGGTCGGCGTCGAGCTGCGACTGCAGGCACTCGCAGCCGTCGTCGCCGGTGAAGCCGTCGAAGGAGTGCGGGATGATGCCGATCCCGGCATAGCGCCACTTGGCGCCGGCCACCTTCACGTCCCAGCCCAGGTAGCCGGACTTGTAGGCGACCGCGTCGGCCGGGGCCTTGGCCAGGGCCAGGCTGTCATCCGGCGCGCCACCTTTGGGGGTGTAGTTGCCGTAGATCTGCCCGCCCTCCGGCCCGAACTTGAAGACCCAGCCCATGTGGAAGAGGTAGGGGTTGGCGTACAGGTAGCTCCAGGGCGCCGGCCGGTCGACCTTGCGGTAGTACTTCCAGGGCGCGGCGGAGGCGGCCTTGGCGAAGTCGGGAGGCACGATCTCGTCGGGCGGCTTGAGGTTCATGCCCAGGTAGACGTTGCCGCGGTTGTCCACGCCGATGCCGGAGTCGCCGCTGCCGCAGCCGTTGACCAGGGCGGCCTTCTTGAGCGTCCCATCGGGACCGTAGACGTCCACCGTCGAGACTATGGCGTGGTTGGGCGAGCGCCGGACGTAGAGGTCCCCGTTCGGGGCGATGACGTGGCCGCGCAGGCCCATGACCGGCCCGTAGGCCCGGAACTTGATCTCCAGCTTGTTGGAGCCGCTGGCCGGGAAGTTGAGGGGCTTGCCGGCCGGGTCGACGCGCAGGAGCGCGTTGGAGTCGTAGCCGCCCATCAGGTAGATGTTGCCGTCCCGGTCCAGCGCCAGGTCGTTGCCCGGCAGCTTGAAGGCGGCGCGCTTGCCGCTCTCGATGTCGATGGTGCTGTGTCCGCCGCCGCCCATGTCCCAGACGATCACCCGCTTGCGCTGCGGGTCGGCGGCCATGAAGGTCGGATAGTGCAGCCCGCCCGGTTCGCCGGCCGGCGTGCCGACCTTGAGTGTTGCCCCTTCGTCGGTTACCGGGGTCAGCGCCGACTGGGTGCCGTACCCGCCGGAGATCACCGCCCACAGGCGCGGCGGCGAGGCGGAGGCGTCCAGGGCCAGCAGCTCCGCGTACTGCTTCTTCACCTGGAACTCGACGCGGGCCACCTCCTTGGCGCCGCCGTCCTTGAACGGGGTGAACTTGATGATCCGGCTGGTGATCGGATCCGCGGACTTCATCACGTCGTAGACCCGGTCGGCCTTCTTGGAGAGCACGTAGATGTCGCCGCCGGCCGGGTGCACCGCGATTTGCTCGGGCAGCGGGACCTCGAACTTGCCGAGCAGCTTGCCCTCGGAGGAGTAGACCTTGACCCGGTTGTTGCCGCGGTCGCAGACGAAGAGCCGGCCCTCCTTGTCGACGGCCAGCCCTTGCGGGTCGTTGAACTCCTCATCGCCGGCGCCGGGCTCCTTCTTGCCCAGCCAGGGCACCCCGAGCTCCTTGTCGGTCCACGACACGCGGAAGACGCCGTGCTGCCACTCGCCCTTCTCGAAGTAGCTGGCCCGGAAGCACTGGACCAGGTAGATCCACTTCCCATCTGGACTGACGGCCAGCCGGTCCATGCCCCGCGCGTAGCCCTCCCCGGCGCCGCCCATGAAGCCCCGGGGGGCGCGGATGCGGGGGCCGACGAAGCCGGTCTTCTCCGGCGCGCCGCCCTCCGGGTGGAAGGCGATCAGGTGGCGCGGCGGGCCGTGGTTGCACATCGAGCCGGTGGAACTGGCCGCCACCAGATATCCGTCCGGATGCCAGGCCATGGTCTGGCCGCGCAGCCCGGCGACCAGCGGGTATAGGCAGTGCCCCTGGCCGTTAAAGACCAGCGGCTGGCGCTGCCCGTCGATCATGACGTGGCCGACCGACTCGGTGCGCTCCGGGGGGGTGCTGGCCGGATAGGGCATGATGGTGCGCAGGTACTTGCCGTCCCGGTCCAGGACGCGCAGCTCGGCGCGGCCGCGGAAGGAGTCGGCCAGCAGCACGAAGATCTCCCCCTTGGGGCTGATGGTGACGGCTTCGACGCCGCCGCTCAGGGTGTTGTCGTTGCGCCCGAGGATGCCGTCGAGCCGGGGGACGATGCCCAGCCGCACCCGGGCCCTGAAGGGGCCGCCGGCCGCGGGCTTGCCGGCATCGTCCTTGCCATCCCAGGCCACCTCCTGGGCCAGCGCGTCCGCCTTGAAGGGCTCGGGGGCGTTCTTGCCGAGCAGTCCAGCGGCCAGGTGGCGGACCACCTTGCCGTCGGCGCCGAGCACCGCAACCTCTACGTCGGTCGGCGCGGAGACGGCGAAGCTGATCTTGGCGCCGTCGCCGGCCTTGGTGGCCGAGGGCTTGGTGGCGAAGGATGCCGCGGCTGCGGCCGCCGGCTCGCCGGCCGGGGTGGCTGCGGACGCCACCATTGCGGCCAGGATGGTTGCGAGAATCTTCAGGCAGTTCATACCGACACCCTCTACCTTCCGGTCTTCTTCGACGCTTCGGCCGTGGCCGCGAACAGCCTCCGGTTCAGGTCCTGCCAGCCAGTGTGCATGGTGAGGTTCCCGCCGTAGGGCCCGCCCTGGCTGCGGCAGAAGTTGAGCCGGTCGAGAAGCAGGGCCTGGATTCGATCGGCCAGCTCTTTGCCGATCTTGTCGGCATGGACGTTGGCGGCCTCGGCGGCCACGATCAGTGCCTCGGACTCCGCCAGGCCCTCGCGCAGGGCCTCGAAGCGCAGGTTGGGAACCGCGCCGTCCGGCCCGGCGTCGGCAAAGCGATAGGCGGTCGGCTCGCGCTGCGAACAGGTGGACTGCGGCCAGCGGTTGTAGATGCCGATGCTGCCCTTGGGGTTGCGCGACTTCTGCATGGCCGCGCCCTCGCTGTCCTTGGCGTTGATCACGTTCCAGAAGTCCAGGCCGAAGCGGCCCACGCCCTGCTTGTTGGTCCAGAGCGCCGCCTCCGGCCAGTTGCGGGAGCGGAAGAGCGACATGTTGTCGAAGTCCCCGCGGAAGTAGGCTGTGCCCGGATTGCCGCGCAGCTCCCAGAGCTTGGGCAACCCCTTGGCTCCGGCGGGGTTGGCCAGGCTCATCCCGTAGCAGTGCTCGTGATAGACCACCTGGCTGCCCGGACCTATGCCGTAAGGCTTGGGCGCCGGATTCATGGTGTGGCAGCCGCGGTGCCAGCCCACGCCCGGCGCCGCTTCGCTGAACATCTTGAAGACGTCCTTGGGCGCGGTCGAGTCGGAGAGCGTGCCCAGGCACATGGCCTTGTCCAGCCCTTCCTTGGCCAGGCTGGCCTTGATGGCCGCGAGCGCCTCGGCCCAGAACTTCTTCGACTCCTCGGTGGCGAACTCCGGCACCTGCACATGTTCGCGCTTGCCGGTCTTCTTGTCGATGACCGTGACGGTGTTCTCCTGCTTGGTGCCGCGGTCCGACCAGCCGCCGGCGTGCCAGACGTGCAGGACCACGTAGTCGAAGGTCCCGCAGTGCTTCTTGGCCAGCTTCACATAGCGCTCGAAGACCGACAGGTCGTAGTCGTAACCGCCGCCGTCCTTCTTCACCCAGTAGACCATGCCCTCGTCGTTGCCGAACTGGGCGCGGTCCACCACCATGATGTGCAGGGCCTTGTTGCCGAGCTGGCCGAGCAGCTCGAAGCTCCTGTCCAGGAGCTTCCAATGCTCCTCGGACCACTCCGGGACCTTGTACTGCAGGGCCACCGAGGTGGGCGACTGGTAGCCGCACACGAAGGTCCGGAAGTTGACCGGGTCGGGAACGCTCCAGTCGAAGACGGTCAGGGCCACCGGCACGCTCACCGGCGCCAGGCCCTGCGCCGAGACGATCACCGTCCCCTTGTACTCGCCGGCCGGGGCGTCCTTGGGAACGCGCACGGTGACCAGCACCTGGGCGGCGGCGGCGCCGGCGCCCTTGACCACCGGGTACTCGGCGTCGGGCTTGTCCAGCAGGCTGTCGGCATAGGGCCCGCCCCGCGCGTCGCCGTCGAACTCCCCGTAGCGGATCCACACCGCCGATGCCGGGATGGTTCCGGGGCCCTTCAGTTCGCCGGCCGTGGCCGCCAGCCCCTTGATCGCCTCGGTGGAGGTCACCGCCACCTAGCCCGAGAAGAAGCCGTTCCTGACGCCCACCAGGGTGATGGGCGCGAGCGGCTCGACCGGGTCGGCGTAGAGGCTCGCGGTCAGGCGGTCGTTGCGGTCCAGGTTCCAGACCTGGATGCCCCTGGGCCGCTCGATGTTGGGCGTCGCCCCGCCCGCCGCGGTCAGGCTGAAGTCGACCAGCCCGCATGTGGCCCAGGCCGTCCGGGAGTTGAGGCCCTCGACATCCAGGCCCTTGCCGAAGTAGGGCGAGCGGAACGACTCGAAGGCCAGCACGTTAACGCCCTTGCGCAGCGCCGAGGCGGGGATGGCGATGCTCTCCAGGCGGCGGATGCGCTTCTCGCACTGGTCCTTGAAGGTCTGGGGATCACGGAACTGGGCGCGGATCGGCGCGCCGTCCGGCTTGACGAAGGCCTCCGGAGGGTAGTCCTCGGCCAAGAGCTCGTTCGAGAGCTTGGCGTCCTTGGCGAGCGATCCACGGGCGATCTCCTTGCCGTTCAGGTAGACGATCATGCCCCCGCGGTAGCCCACCGACAGCTTCATCTCCCGCACTGCGGCGGGGTCGTCGACGCGGAACTTGCCCCGCAGGCACTCCCGGGCCAGCGGCGGGCCGAAGACGTGGAAAAAGCCGTAGTCGGTTTCCTTGCTGTGGCCGCGGCCCAGCCGGTGCCGGGCCCAACCCGAGTCATTGAACTCCGGGCCGCTCCAGCCCTCGGGTAGCTCCGCGCCTGTGGTGACCGCGAAGTCGGCCTTGGTGGCGGCCAGCTCATTGTCCTTGCCGCGGACCATCGGGGTCCGGCAGCAGGCAAAGATCCGCAGCCAGCCGCTCTCGTCGAGGATGACCGGTCCGGCGGAGGCCGGCGCGGCAGGCGCGCCGCCAACGGCCGCCGGGGCTGGCGGCGCTTTGGCTTTCGGCTCCGCCGCTGCTGCGGCCACGGCCCAGACGGCGGCCAGGCCGGCCGTCAGGAGGCGAAGGTGGGGAGTCCTGCCGAGGTTCATCGCTGTCCGCCTTTCACGCAAGTGGTCTGGTAGGCTGGCGACTAGCGGGCGGCGCGGCGGTGACGGTAGACCCAAACCGACGTGCCGCCGTCGTAGAGCACCAGGGCGTTGAGGCGCCCGTCGTAGAATCCGGCCGAGGGCCGCGAGGGCATCGGCGGGCCGGAGATGGAGGCGGTCGTCCAGACGCGCAACTCCGGGTCGTAGGCCCGCAGCGTGCCGCGCAGCGGCTGGGCCAGCAGGCAGACCCGGGCGGCCTGGTCATAGGCGAAGACGGTCTGCATGTCGTGGGCGTCGTTGGCCGGGTCGTTGCAGATCCACTCCCAGCAGTTGGAGGCGAAGTCGTAGGACCAGGTGGCCGCCCCGCCGACGGCCGTCAGCAGACCCCGGTCCGGATCGTAGGCGCTCTGGATGGAATTGCCGGGCGCCATCCCGGCGCGGCTCAGGGCCTGCAGGCCGACGCCGCCGTTGGGGGCCAGGTCCTGCCAGGCGTTGCTCTCCGCGTCGTAGGCCCACATGTCGTACTCGTAGGGGATGGTGTTCTCGGCGGAGACGTACCAGACCAGCCGCCGGGCCTCGGGGATGTAGCGCAGCGTGCCGGCCATGCCGCCGGTCAGCGGCCGCGGGCCCTCGCCGAGCTGCCGCGACCAGCGGCGGGTCTCGAGGTCGAACCACCACAGCGTGGTCCCGGGCGCCACCCGGGCGGCGAGTTCGGCGGCGTCCTGGCCGATGGCCTGGGCGTACTCCTTCACCGCAGCGTGGTGCGAGCCGCCGCTCATCATCCAGTAGAGCCGGCCCAGGTCGGGGTCGTAGGCCAGCTGGTCCCAGGTCATGATCGGAGAGTAGGGCCCGCCGTTGCCGGTCGTGCGCAGCGATCCGTCGGCCACCTCCAGGTTCCGGCCCAGCCATTCGCGCCAGCGCCTGAGGTTGTTCTCAGGGTCCTTGCCGTACTTCGCGGCCGCCGCCCACAGCGCCGGCGCGAAGTGGTTCTCGCCGTCAGAGGAGACCAGCCGCTGCCAGGCATTGGCACCCAGAGCGAACTCCCAGACATCGTTGACGTGGAACTGCTTGTGGGCACTGCCGCAGTATAGCGCCGTGCCGCGGTCGGCAGCCCAGGGCATGACGTTGCAGCGGTGACGGAAGCCCGGGCCGAAGCGGTAGGCCTGACGCATCTTGCGGTCCTCGGGCGGCTGCTCCACACCCAGGACCCGGAAATCGCCCAGGCGCAGCGAGCAGCCTTCGCCGAGCGCCGCGAGCCTGGCGACGACCGTCGGGTCGTCGGCCATCGAGAGGTTCGGTGCGGCGGAGAGATGGGCCACTGCCGCGGCGCCGCCGCCGGCCACAACGGCCGCCGTGCAGAGCACCGTCGCCAGGACCTTGGCCTTGGCCCAGGCCAGCGTGCGGACCGTGCCCTCGGCGATGGCCGCGGCCGAGGCCGAGGCGGCCGTCTGTCCGGCGCAGGTGGCGGCGATGGATGCGGCCAGTCCGGCCGGGGCGGCCGGGGCGGCGTTGGCGGCAAGCATCCCGCCGAGGGCCGCGGCGGACAGGGCCACCCCGCGACGCGAGAGCATCCGGCGCAGGCGCTCCAGGGCGCTCGAGATCCGGGTCGCCACGGTGCTCTGGGGCGCGCCCAGCTCCGCGCAGACCTCCTGCTCGGATCGTCCGCAGAGATAGCGGAGCACCAGGGCCTCCTGCTCGCGGGCCGGAAGCGCGGCGATGGCCGCATCCAGCTCGGGCCGGACCTCGCCCCAGGAGACCTCCGGGGGTCGGGACTGTTCACGCATGGTGGCCGCCTCCTTCTCGCGCCGCGCGCGGCGCCGCTCGGTCTTGAGGGCGTCGCGGGCGGCGAGCTGGGCGGTTCTGTACAGCCAGCCGGCCAGGTTCGTGCCGGACGGCAGCTTGCGGGCCTTGCGAACCAGCACCAGGAAGGTCGCCTGGGCGGCGTCCTCCGCGGCCGGGGAGTCGCCGAGCACGCGCCGGCAGGCGGCGTGGACCATGCCGGCGTGCCGGGACACGAGCTCGGCGAAGGCCCTTTCGGACCCGCTCCGCGCGTACTCGGCCACGAGCTGGCTGTCGGTCATCCCCGAAGGCCTCCAGAACCACTCGGCTACGTTCGCCGAAGGGGCGGATATCGGGATATTCTCCGCAAAATCGGCTCGGGCGCAATGGCGGACGAGAGACGCCGGCCGACCCTGAACCGACGGCTAAGGCGGTCAGGCCGGCAACCGGTCCAGCCGCGTAACCTCCCCGAAACAGGCGGCTTCGACCCGCGAAGTCATCCGGCGAACGACCGGTGCGTGGGTGACCAGCAGCACTCCGCCGCCCGGGCAGCCGGGGAGACCTTCGCTGTGCTCCGCATCCTCGCAGAGCCAGTCAACGCTCCCGATGTTCGGCGAGCAGCCCATGCACTCCCAGACGATTCGGGCGGTCTCCTCGCAGCGCAGGCTGGGGCTGTGCAGGATCAGGCCGATGCGCTCGCCGGCCAGCTTCGCGGCGATGGCCGCCGCCTGCAGCCTGCCTTCCTCCGAAAGCCGTCCGTCCGACTGCCGGTAGTGGCAGTGGCGGGCGACGAAGATCCCCGTGCTCACGCGGACATTGCTCCGGCCGGCCTCCTCCGCCCGGGAGTATCGGCGCGGCGGCGGCCGAATCAAGGGGCAGGGGCAGCCCGGGGCCATTGACTCCGGACCGGGGCGAGGGAGAATGGACCCGCGCCCCCGCGGCAACTCCCGGCCCCGCGGCGGCCTTGCAGGAGGACCGTGCCATGCCCCAGGATCTGCCGTCCGGGATTAACCCCAGAGGTGACCGTCGCAGTCGTCGCTTTGTTCTGGCCGTGGAGTGCATCTTCAACCAGAACGCGCGCATCAACGGCGCGGCGGCCTGGCCGGCGATGAACCTGGAGTTGGTCAGGATCTGCGAGCGCCATGGCGCTGGCATCGTCCAGATCCGCTGCCCGGAGATGCACTGCCTGGGCTGGGCCCGGAAGACCGCGCCGGGCGTCTGGCTGCGCGAGGCCATGGAGCGCGAGCCCGCGCTCGGCAAGCTCCACGAACTGGCCGCCTCCGTGGCGGAGCAGACTCAGGACTACCTCGCCAATGGCTACCGGCCGATGGCGGTGCTGGGCGCCAATCCCAGGAGCCCGGGCTGCGCCGTGCACCACGAGGGCGACGGACTGGCCGCGAACTCCGGCGTCTTCATTCTCTGCCTCGCCGAGGAGTTCCGCCGGCGGGGGCTGGAGATTCCCTTCCGGGGCATCCGCGACTGCGACCCCAAGCTCATGACCGAGGACCTCGAGTGGCTCGAGGCCCTGCTGACGAAGGAGCAGAAATGAACCTGCGAATCCTATGTGCTCTGGCTTTCGGTCTGCTGGCCGCCGCGCCGGCCGCCGCCGGCGAGGAGACCCGGACCAAGCCGAACATCCTCATGGACGGCATCGAGAAGTGGACCGCGGAGATCTTCGCCGGCTGCCCGGCGGCCAAGAGCTTCGTGCCCGGCCCCAAGCTCGAGACCGTGGTCGGCGGGATCATGGCCTTCGACAGCAAGGGCACGGCGTACCTGGCCTGCGAGACCTTCGTGGGAATCATCACCACCGACGGCCGCGCCGGGGTGCTCACCGGCGCGCCGGACGTCGCCGGCAACACTGACGGCCCGCCCGGCGAGGCGACCTTCGGCAACGCCATCGACATCGCCCTGGTCAACGACGACTTGCTCTACGTGGTCGACGGGGCGAACCTCACCCTCCGGAGGATCGAACGCAAGAAGGGCGTCTGGATCACCTCCACGGTGGCCGGCAAGCCCGGCGTCAAGGGCCACGCCGACGGCGCCGGCGAGGAGGTCCGCTTCACCACGCCCTTCGAGAGCCTGACCGTCGACGAGAAGGGCATCGTCTACCTGATGGACGGCGACTGGCTGCGGAAGTTCGAAGGCGGGAAGATCACCACCCTTAACGCCGGCAGCGGCTACCGCAACGGGCCGCTGGCCCAGGCGCTCTTCCAGCGGAGCCAGGGCCGCCAGCACGGCATGACCTACGACGGTCAGGGCAACCTCTACATCGCCGACAAGCTCAACATGGCCATCCGCAAGGTTGACCTGAAGAAGGGCGAAGTCTCGACGATCGCCGGGACGCTCCCGGACATGCCCAAGGACCGGCCGCGCGACGGGCCGGCGCTCGAGGCCCGCTTCCACCCCGGCGGCGGTCCGAACATGATCTTCTACGACAAGGCCGGCGACTGCCTGATCGCCCGCTCGGACGACGAGGACGTCATCCGGATCATCAAGGACGGCTGGATGAAGACCTTCGGTCCGGCGCCGGGCGGCGGCGACAAGCGGCCGCTGGCCGGCGGCTGGAAGGACGTCTCCGGCGGAGTGCCCTGCGGGGTGGGCGCCGACGGGACGGTCTATGTGATGGGCGCTCAGTGCATCCGCGCCGTGCGCCAGACGAAGGGCGGTGGCAGGTGAGACTCCCGATCGCGCTCGCGGCGCTCCTGGTCCTGACCGGCTGCAGCGGCAACACCAACGGGGCGGTGGCGCCCGAGGGCCTGTCGGCGGCGGCGCCGGATAGGATGGTCGCCCCGCGGCTCGTCGCCGGCCCGGCCATGGCGCTGCCCCGCGGCGAAACCTTCCACCAGCGCCACCCGGCGGTCGCCTATGATCCGGCCGGCAAGACCTACCTGATCGCCTGGCAGGACGGCTTCAGCGGCGAGGGCGGCAAGAGCCGGGTGCTGGCCCGGCGGATCGGCGCCAACGGCGCGCCGCTCGACGCGAAGCCCTTCCGGGTCTGCCCGACGGAGAGTCTCCAGGACTCCCCGGCCGTGGCCTTCTGCGCCGGCCGGTTCCTCGTGGCCTGGTCGGACGTTCGCAACGGCACCGACTACGACGTCTACGCCGCCATCGCGAACTTGGACGGCGCGGTCTCGCCGAAGGAAGCCTTCCTGCTCGCCGGCGGAAACGGCGGGCAGCTCCGCCCGGCGATCGCGACCGACGGCAAGGACCAGTTCCTGGTCGCCTGGCAGGCCTTCGTCGACGACCACTACGAGATTCGCGGCGCGCGCATCGCGGCGAAGTCCGGCGAGGTCCTCGACAGGGCCGGTTTCGCGGTCATGGAGCGCGGCGAAAGCCCGCTTCCCGTCTGGAACGGCACCAACTACGCCGTCTTCAACAAGTGGTACGGTGCGGTCGTGGGCGCCGACGGCAAGATGGTCGCGCCGGTCAGGCAGCTCTGGAACAGCAAGACGGTGGGCTGGCCCGGTGCGGCCGCGGCCTGGGGCCGGGCCTTCGACTTCTTCTGCACCGAACCCTGGCCCGACCCGTGGGGCTGGGGCGGGGGAGGGGCCATCATCGGAGTGAGCCTGACGCCCGACGGGGAGAGCCCTGAGCGCGAGATGTCGCCGGAGCTCGGCAGGCTCCAGGCCGCCAAGGCCGACGGGCGCGTGAGGAACTGCCTCGACGCCACCCGCTGGCGCAATCACCCCGGCTGGCCGATGGGCATGCGCGGGGGCCTGAAGGGCACCGACGGCGACACCTGGCTCTCCGGCACGCCGGCCGCAGCGTTCAACGGCCGAAGTCTGGTCTGCGTCTGGCCGCGGGCACACCTCATCGACAACCGGCGGCTGACGAACCGCGACCTCGTGCTCTCGCGCGTCGGGCCGGACTGGGGCCAGGTCGACTGGCCGCCGGTCGTCGTCCCGGCCGCCGCCGGGCCGACCGAGGAGGCCAATCCCGCGCTCTGTGCCGGGCCCGAGGGGCAGGTGCTCCTGGCCTGGGAATGCGTCGAGGAGCGCGGCGTGGGCGTCCGCTACTGCATCATCACCGAGGGGCCCGACCAAGCGCCTCCGCGGCTCTTGTACGTCGTGCCGCAGTCGGACACTGAGCTCGTCGCCGCCTTTGACGAGCCGCTCGACGCGGCGAGCGTCGGCGCGACCGGGGCCTTCAAGATCGAGGGCCTGACCGTCAAGTCGGCGGCGCTCAACGCCGACGGCCGCGCGCACTGCCGCGAGGCGGTGCTCACTGTCGACGGGCTGGCCCGCGGCAAGCGCTACACGCTCGCCGCGGCGGGCATCAAGGACCGCTTCGGCAACGTCACCGCCGGCGAGCCATTCGAGTTCCTGGCCAAGCCCGGGGCCTTCCTGCGCGGCGACTTCATCGACCGCTGGGCGATCGTCGGGCCGTTCCCGCGCGATCTGAAGAGCCACCCCTTCGACCCGGCGACGGTCCGGCCGACGCCAGGCGCGGTGGTCAAGACGGCGGCCGGCGAGGTCAAGTGGCTGGCGGCCAAGGGCGCGGTGCTCCAGTTCGACGAGATCTACGGCGAGGAAGGCAACACCATGGCCTACGCCGGCGTCTGGGTTCATGCCGACGCGCCGCGCAAGGCGGTGCTGCGCCTGGACTCCAACGACCACAATCGCGCCTGGGTCAACGGCAAGCCGGTCTTCGACTGCCTGACGGCGGCCAAGGGCAGCCGCGGCTTCCATGACTACCGCGACGAGATCAAGGTGGAGCTCGTCGCCGGCTGGAACCGGCTGCTGGTCCAGGTCGACAACCTAACCGGCACCTGGGTGATGGTTGGGCAGTTGGTCGACGAGCGGGGCCAGCCGATCCGGGATGTCACCTGGCAGGCGGAGGACCCCGGAGAGTAGGGGCACGGCATGCCGTGCCCCTGCGGCGCCGATCCTCGAGGCGCAGGCCCGGTCCTTCGTTTGCGTAACCGGCCGGCGGCCATAGAATCTCCCCCGGCTGCTGACCGCAGCCCATTCTGAAAGGGAAGCGACGATGATCACCAAGTCTGCGAAGCGCTGTCTGGCGGCGGTCGCCCTGGCTTTCCTGGCCCTGGGCGGCTCGGGCTGCTTCTGGCTCCTGGCCGGGGCAGCGGCCGGCGCCGGAACGGTGGCCTACATCAACGGCGAGCTGGTCAAGACCTACTCGGAGCCCTACACCCGGGTCTGGGCAGCCGTCGACGGAGCGGTCAAGGGACTGGGGCTGAAGGTGGAGTCCGACCAGCACGACAACATGGTCGGGGAGATCAAGGCCAAGCGCGCCGACGGCGAGACGGTCCAGATCCGGGCCAAGCTGAAGGGCGACAAGCTCACAGAGGTCGCGGTGCGGACCGGCCTCATGAAGAAGGCCGATTCCCAGCTGATCATGGATGAGATCGACCGCCGGCTGGCCAAGCGCTGATCCCGCCGGCAGACCGGGCCGCAGCCATGGGCGGCCCCTCTTCGCGTCCCAATAACCATGGCTATTCTCGATTACCTCTGAATAGCTCCTCCCGAGACAGCGTCGATCCAGGTGGATGAGGTGAGCGCGAAGGCACAAATGACGGCAGAAGCCCCCGCGGCAACCCGGCCAGCCGCCGACGAGGCCGGACTGATCGAGCGCTTCCGGCGGGGAGACGAGGCCGCCTTTGAGGAGCTCTTCGCCCGCCATCGGGAGGCCATCCATGCGGTTGCTTGGCGATTCTGCGGAAACGGCGAGGAGGCCCTGGACATCACCCAGGAAGCCTTCGTCCGCGCCTTCCGGCATGCCGGGGAGTTCCGGGCCGAGAGCGGCTTCTACTCGTGGGTCCGGCGGATCGCAACCAATGTGGCCATCGACCGTCACCGGGCAAGGCGCGACACCGGCTCAGCCCTCCTCGAGGAGGAAACCCTTGCCGAGCAGGCTCTCGCCCCGGACGCCGCCCGCCTGTCCGAGGAAGACCCCGTCGGACAGGCCGCCGGACGCGAACTCGCCGGGGCTCTGGAGGCGGCAATGAACGGACTCAGCGCCGAGCACCGCCAGACCCTGGTCCTCCACGCCAACGAGGGTCTCAGCTACCGGGAGATCGCCGAGACCATGGGTTGCCCGATCGGCACGGTGATGAGCAGGCTCTTCTACGCCCGGCAGACCCTGGCCGCCAAGCTTAGGAGGTACCTGGAGCCATGAGCACGAACTGCGCCGACTTCCACGAGCTGCTCTCGGCGCTGGCCGACGGCGAGCTCCCCGAGGCGGAGAGGGCACGCGTCCAGGCGCACGCCGACGGGTGTCCGGAGTGCCGCCGCCTCCTCGAGCGCTTCCGCCGGCTGGACGCGGTCGTGGCCGGGGGACTCACGCCCCCGCCGGTGCCGGCCGAGCGCTGGACCCGGATGCTCGCCGACGTCACCCGCGCCGGCCGGGCCAGGCAAACGGCGGTACTCAGGCCGGCGCCCGGCAGATTGCTGCGCGCGGCGGTTTGGACGGCTGCAGCCGCCGCCGTTCTGGCATTGGTCGTTTCGCTCGCCCTGCATCGAGGCGGCAATGGCCCAAGGGCAGCGGAGTACTCCTCGGCCCAGGTCGTGGCCGTGGCACCATCCGACGGGGACGGCCAGATCCTGGTGCTGGCCGCACCGGAGGGTGGCCTGAGCCTGGTTATCGTGTCCACCGCGCCCGGCAACGAGAGTTCCGGGGCGGGGACGGGAGGCTGACCATGCGGTTCGCGTCGACGATTCTCGTCCTGGCTCTGGCCGCCGCGACCGGCGCCGCCGGGGAACCAGGCGCCGGGGCACCCGCCCCCGCAACCGGCAAGGCGGCGGTCACCATCCAGGTGCTATCCGCCCAGCCCGGGGACGGCTCGACCGGCGATGGCGTCGACCCCCGCCTGGCTGCCAAGCTCCGGGTGAGCCTTGAGCAGATGGGCATGCGCAAGCCGGACATCACCAGCATGGCCAAGCCACGCACCACCCAGGTGGGCCCCGGAGACACGGCTGCCGCCTCCCAAGGCGGCTCCGGACTCGAGGCGACCTGCAAGGCCGTCGACGCCGACGGAGTCGCTCTGAGCATCGTGCTCTTCAGCGATGTCAAGGAGGGCAAGAAGACCGCCAGGAAGTACTCCGACCCCACCACTGTGCGGTTCAGCAAGCCCGGCCAGGTCCAGCCGTTCGTCCAGGGCGACGGCAAGACCGTGCGCGTCTACGTGGTGAGTGCCTCCCGGGAGGGTGGAGAGGCCGGCCAGTCCAAGTAGCGCCCCGCAACTTCAGACGCCGGCGCCGGTGCGCATCTCCAATCCCCGACGTAGGCGGATGTCGCAAGACGAACTGCCCACCAGGATCTCGAACCGGCCCGGTTCCACGGTCCAGCGCTTGGCGTAGGGGTCGTAGAACGCGAAGGCCCGCGAGTCGAGCTCGAAGCGGACGCGGCGTGACTGGCCCGGCCGCAGCGCGACCTTCCGGAAGGCCTTGAGCTCCTTGACCGGCCGGGGCAGCGTCGCTTCGGGGTCGGAGACGTAGAGCTGTACGGTCTCCTTCCCGGCAACCCGCCCGACGTTGGTCACCGTCACCTCGACCGGCACCGTCGCGCCGATGCGGACCGCCCGCGGAATCTTCAGCCCGCGGTACTCGAACTCGGTGTAGGATAGGCCGAAGCCGAACGGGAAGAGTGGCTCGACGCCCTTCCGGTCATAGTAGCGGTAGCCGACGAAGACGCCCTCGCCGTAGAAGGCCTCGCGCGTGCCGGGGTAGTGCAGGAAGGTCGGGTTGTCCTCGTATCGCTTCGGGAAGGTCACCGGCAGCCGGCCGGAGGGATTGACCTCTCCGACGAGGACGCGCGCCAGCGCTTCGCCGCCCTCCTGCCCCGGGTAGTAGGCGAGCACCAGCCCGGCCACCTCGTCGAGCCAGGGCATGGTCACCGGCGCGCCGACGCCGAGCACCACCACGGTCCGCGGATTGGCGGCGGCCACGGCGCGGATGAGCGCGTTCTGGTGCGCGGGCAGGTCCATGTGCGGGCGGTCCCGGCCCTCGGTCTCGTCGAGCGCCGACAGGCCCGCGAAGACCACGGCGACGTCCGAGCGCCGCGCGAGCTCGGCGGCTTGCCGGAGCAGCGCCTCGTCGCGCTCCGAGGGCAGGCGCTCGACGAAGACCCGCAGGTGGGAGATGTCCTCGGCGCCGGTCTTGACGTATTCGACCCGCAGGTCGCGGCTCCGGCCGGCCTCGAGGCGGACCTCGACCATGGCGCGGGACTTCTCGTCGGAGCCCGCGCCGGCGCTGGTCCAGCGCTTGAGGGCGAGCGCCCGGCCGTCCAGGAACCAGCGGACCGCGCCGACGTGGGTCATGGTGAAGCGGTAGACGCCGGAGTGCTCCGCGCCGATCCGGCCGGTCCAGCGGATGCTGTAGTCAGCCCCGGTGACCCCGGGCAGGAAGGTGCGGTTGCCGGAGATCCAGAAGTCGATGCTCGAGTCGGTGCGCACGACCGCCGGACGGCCGGAGAACTTCGTGTTGGTGAAGACCTCGGTGCGCAGCCCCGCGCGCCGGCCCTTTACTGTTCCGAACTCATCGGTCGAGAAGATCCGGGTCCCGACGTCGTAGCCCGGGGCGAAGCCGACCCGGGCGCGGCCCTTGAGGCGCTCGCGGAGCGCAGCCAGCGGCTGGGCCACCCGCGGCGGCTCGCCATGGGCGCTGCCGCCGCCCTGGATGGAAATCTCGCGGGCGTTGCGGCCGATCACCGCCACGCTCCCGACCTTCCCGCGGACAAGCGGCAGGACCCCGCCGTCGTTCTTGAGGAGCGTGATCGACTCCTCGGCGAGCTCGCGAGCTAGCCGCGCGTGCGCCGGGGTGTTGGCCGAGCCTTTGAAGGATGCCTTCCGCTCGCAGCGCAGGACCAGGCGCAGGATGCGCCGGACGGCGGCGTCGAGAACCGGCTCCTCGATCTGCCAGGTCTCCACGCCCTCGGCCAAGAGCCGCCCGAAGTACAGCGCCGGCCCGGGCATCTCGATGTCCAGCCCGGCCTGGACCGACTCGATGCTGGTGTGGTTGGCGCCCCAGTCGGAGACCACCGCGCCCTGGAAGCCCCACTCGTCGCGCAGGATCTCGGTGAGGAGCTTGCGGTTCTGGCTGGCGTAGACGCCGTTGACCCGGTTGTAGGCGCACATCACCGTCCAGGGCTGGGCCTCCTTGACGGTGGCCTCGAAGGCCGGCAGGTAGATCTCGCGGAGCGTCCGCTCGTCGACCACCGAGCTGCCGCGCCAGCGCTGGTTCTCCTGGTTGTTGCAGGCGAAGTGCTTGAGCGAGGTGCCCACGCCGCGGCTCTGCACGCCGCGGACGTAGCTGACGGCGAGGCGCCCGGCCAGGAAAGGGTCCTCTGCGTAGGTCTCGAAGTTCCGGCCGGCCAGCGGCGTCCGGGCTATATTGATGCACGGGCCCAACAGAATGTCGCAGCCCAACGCCCGGGCCTCCTCGGCCAGTGCCCGGCCGACCTTGCCGACCAGCTCCGGGTTCCAGCTGGCCGCGAATGATACGCCGTTGGGGAAGACCGTGGCCGGGCCCTGCTTGCGGCCGGTCTCCGGCGAGCAGGCGCGCACGCCGTGCGGCCCGTCGGTCATGACCAGCGAGCGGATCCCGAGGCGCTCCACCGCCACGGTGTGCCAGGAGTCGCGGCCGGAGAGCAGCGCGACCTTCTCGCGCGGGCCGAGCTTGGCGAGCAGGGCGTCGATCTGTCGTTCGGTGCGGGGGTCACGCTTCAGGTTCATGGCGGCAACTCCTCGGAGAAAGCGGCGGGCCGCGGCGCGGCCCACAGGCGGAGAGTTTAGCGGGCATGGGAAAAAGCGCCAGCGTTGCCGGCGCTACTGAATGCCGGCCAACCTCTTGAAGCCCAGCACTCTACCGCCCACGATGACCGTCAGCTCTTTGTCGGAGACCTCGACGCTCGCCGCCGGTGGCCTCGCGCCAGGGTCATCGGCCGTAAGGACGGTCACGAAGACCCTCCTGGCAGCCGGCTCGGGGTGCTCAATTTCCATCCGCCAGAGGCCATAGGCCGGCTGGGGCTTGAGATCCTGCTGGCCCTTGTGAGCCTTCACGTACTTGTCGGTGCCCGTGTACGGGTAGTTGACGCCGTTCACCTCACACTCGTGGCCCTCACCGCCGATCAGCGTAACCTTGGGCTTGGCCGGCTCGAGCGGCCGGATGAAGAGGACCGAGTCCTTGAGCGCCACCTTCCAGACGCCAGCGTCGGCGCCGGCCAGCGCCATCGGCTCGACCTGGGCATGGAGCAACCACCTAGCGCGGGTTTCCGGTCGAGCGGTCTCGGTCTCGTCGACCACCACGAGATGCTTGTCGCCGACCAGCGCCAGCTGCCGGACGTGACACTTGACCTTGGCCGGGTCCCACGCTGCCGTCACGTCGGCGGCAGCGGTGCAGAGCTTGGCGCTGCTGGAGGGGAGGGATGCCCCGGCGTGGATGATGTCACCGGTCTCGACGCGGGGCTCGGCGCCGGGGGCCTTGTGGGCGAGATAGGCCTCGACCGTTCCGGCGCTCTGGTAGTGCATGTTCCGCTGCCGACCTTCGTCCTTGGCATCCGCCGGGTCGCTGAAGATCAGCGTGTTGGTGGAGATGGCCTGCTTGTAGTAGTGGTGGCGGTAGGGCGTGTCGAAGCCCCAGTAGCCGGAGGTCTTCAGGGCCAGCGCGCCCTTCCGGAAGAGGGTGAAGCCGCCCTGGTCGAAGTGGCCGTGGTTCTCGAAGTAGTCGCCGCAGCGGAAGTGGACCATGGTGCCCGACTCCGACCAGTCGCTGCGCATGAAGACGTGGCCGACGCCCTTGGGCGAGAAGGCCCGGCAGAGCGGCAGCTCGTCGAGCGGCCGGGGCTGGACGGTCGGGTCGTGGAAGGCGAAGAAGAGGTGAAGCCACTCGGCGTGGTAGCCGCTGGTCTTGAAGCGCTCGCTGATCCGCCGGGCGGCCTCGGCGGCGTAACCGTCGCGGTACTCGCGGGCGAGGATGTCGAGCATGAACCGGAAGTGCTTGGCCGGGTCCTCGGTGGCCACGTCGGCATACTGCACGTGCCGGCCGTCGGGCCGGATGCAGTGGATCAGGAAGGGCGCCACCTCCTGCAGCCAGGCGCTGTCCTCAGCGGCGGCGGTGTGGAAATAGTCGACGTTGGCCGCGCTCTTGGCCGCCTCCAGGAACTGGAGGAGCGGGAACATCATGTAGTTCGGCCCGTAGCTCAGGCCGTTGTGCATGGCCCCGCCCTGGATGCGGCGCGCCGGGAGCAGCCGCTCCTGGTAGTAGCGCCGGGCGAACTCGAACAGCCCCGCGCCCTCCGGCCGGTCGCCGTGGAGGGCCAGCCCCGCGACGCCCACGCCGGAGGCCCAGGCATACATCCGGGTGTGGAAGATGTGCGCGCCGGGGCCAAGCAGCTCGGCCTTCATGGTTTCGGCGAGCGCCAGCATCCGGTCCCCGACCAGCTTGCGGTCCTCGGGCGCGAAGCCCTTCCACTCGTGAAGCCAGTCGTAGGCCAGGGCCACGTCGAGGAGTTCGGTGCCCTCGTCGCTGGTGGCGAGTTTGGGATCGAAGGCCAGGAGCGCCTTCCGGGCCTCGGCGGCGGCGTCCTCGTCGCCGGCCACGAGCCACTTGAGCGCGAGGTTAGCGCGGGTGGTGCGCAGCGAGCGCACCCGGTCCTTGAAGGGGTCGGCCGCGGCGCGCCCGCGGAGCTCCGCGAGCGAGACTCCGCCGCTCCAGGTGTCGGGACGGAAGAAGAGCCGCGGGCGGCAGGTCTCCAGGCGGGTCGGCGGGAAGCGTCCGCTGGCCGCGGAGCCCTCCGGCCGACGAAGACACCCCGCCGCAACTGCTAAGAGAACGGCCGACATCAAGACAATGGTTCTTAATAGCCTGCTCCGTGTCATGGCAACCTCTCCTGCGGGGCGCGCCGGTCCCCGCCCAATGATACACCGCCGCGCCTGGGCAGACATGTCCAAACGCGGAGCCGGGCCCACGTCGCCGCGGCGGCCTCCGGCTCTTCCTTGCGCTTGCCGTCATTTTCGTGGATAACCACCCCCCGATGCCGGGACATGTAGCTACGGAGACCGATGGATGACCTACGCTTCGTCCGATCTGGAGGCGCTGATCAGCGCCCATAGTCGGGAGGTCCAGGGGCTGCTCATGGCCATCACCCGGAACCAGGCGATCGCCGAGGAGTTGACCCAGGAGGTCTTCCTGGTCGCGCTCCGCAAGGAGATGCGCCCCGGCCCGGGCGTGCGCCATTGGCTGCGGGACGTGGCCAGGAAGCTGGCCCTGAACGAGCTGCGGCGCAAGCGTCCGGAACCTCTCGACATTTCGGCGGCCGAGCCGGCCGGGGCCGCCGCCGAGGCCGGGCCGCGCGCCTCCTTCGAGGAGGAACTCGCCGCCCTCCGCCATTGCCTGGCGGAACTCGGCGAGCCGGACCGCAGGCTGCTGGCCAGCCGCTACGAGCGGCAGGAACCACTGGAGGTTGCGGCAGCCGATTTCTCCCAAAGCATCGGCTACCTCAAGCAACGCCTCTTCAGGCTGCGCAGGCGTCTGGCCGAGTGCGTCGGGCGCCGGCTGGGCGCCGCGGCAGGAGACGGGGTGGCCCGTGCCTGACGAAAGATTCGAGTCGCTGCTGGCCGACTACCTGGACGGCACCATCGACGCCGCCGGGCGCGAGGAACTGGCCAACACGGTGGAGCGCGACCCGGCCGCGGCCCGCGCCTTCGAAGAAGCCCTGGGGTTCGAGGCTCTGCTGGTGGCGGCGCACACCGAGCCGCAGGCCAATGCGGAGCTTGTCGGGCGCATCGGGCGGAGGGTCGGGGATGCCCCGGTCCCGAGGTCCAGCTATTGGAGGACCCGCGTCGCCGCGGCTGCCGCCGCCGCAATCCTGATCGCCGCCGGCATCTGGGCGGCGATGGGGCTCTTCGGCTCCAAATCGGCCCTGGTCGAGCCGGTGCCTTCCGCGCCCAACCAGCTGCTCGCCGGCAGGGTGCTGGTCGAAGGCGTCGAGATCGAGGGGCGCGGGATCGGAAACGGCGCTCGGCTTCAGGTGCTCGGGACCACGCCCGCCCAGATCAGGTTGGCCGACGGCTCCATGGCGGTGCTTGCCGCAGGAAGTCAGGCCGTGCTCCACGGGCCGGTCGGTGAAGTGCGCCAGGTCGTGGAACTTGCCAGAGGCCGCGGCGATTTCAGGGTGGAAAAGGAACCGCGGCAGTTTCGGGTCGACACCGGGCTCGGGTCTGTGGCTGTAACGGGCACGGAGTTCTCGGTGGAGCTCCGGCCCCGAGAGGCGAAAGGAGAGGGAGAGATGAAGGCGAAGCTGGGTCTGGCGCTGGCCGTGACCGTGCTGGTCGGCAGCGTCCAGGTGAACTACGACGGCAAGGACCACCTGCTGACCGCCGGGCCGACCAGGGTATTCGGGGAGGAGCCCAGGAAGGAAGAGCCCAAGGCGACGCTGCCGGATGGCGCAGTCGGCTTCTCTGGGCAGGTCCGGGGCACGGTGGCCGTCAAGAACGACCGGGGCATCGGCCTCAAGGTCGCCGAGGTGCTCAAGACCTGGCCGGGCAGCAAGGCCGCCGACCCCAAGACCCTGGTGGGCCTCACCATCAAGGTCACGGCCTCCTGGGTCAAGGGCGAGGGGGAGAAGAAGGGCCACCCCAACGAGCTGCAGCTGACCTTCCTGCGCAGGCTGGAGGTCGGCCAGGAGGTGACCCTGGAAGTCAAGAACGTCGAACGCGAGATCTTCGTCATCCTGGAGCTGACCAAGGACCAGGCCGCCTGGGCCAAGGAGGGACCAAAGGAAGAGCCCAAGAAGGATGAGCCCAGGAAGGTGGAGATCGTCGTCGGCCAGAAGATCGGGCTCTCTGACAAGGCGGCCGAGGCCACCTTCAGCGGCACGCTCGTCGGCCGCGAGAAGGCCAACCTCAAGGTCAAGATCGCCGAGTCCACCGACAAGCGCCTGCCGGCCGGCGAAACGGTTGTCTTCTTCCCGGCGGGTTGGGAGAAAGGCGAGGGCGGCCAGTGGCGGGTGACCCGCGCCTACGCCGAGATCGTTGAACGCCTGCGTGCCGGTGATAAGGTCGAGGGCGGGGCGTTCTTCGACGAGCATCCCCGGCTGGCCTGGCTCACCGTGACCGCCCGCGGCGAGGGCGAGAAGCGGCCCGAGCGCAAGGATCCGGAGAAGAAGCCCGAACCGCCCAAGAGCGGCGGGGACGAGTTCTAGAGGCGTCCGAGACTGGCCGTCCGGGCTCGCGGCCCAGGCTGGGCCGCGCACCGGCGGCGGGAGAAAGAGAAGGAGAAGCATCCATGAGGCGGCAGTTGTGGTTGGCTCTGGCGGCGTTCCTGGTCTGCGGCTCGCTGGCGTTCGGCGGCGACGATGGCGGCAAGAAGCCGGAGGAAGGCAAGCGGGACGGGGCCAAGAAGGAGAATCCGCTGCCGGAGGGCGCGCGCGGCTTCGTCGGCCAGCTCAAGGGCGCGGTGGAGAAGAAGCTGGACCGGGGGATCCTCCTCAAGGTGGCCGAGGTGGTCAAGACCGCGGAGGCCAGCAAGGCCACCGACGCCAAGGTGCTGGTGGGCCTGAGCGTCAGGGTCGGGCCATCGTGGGTCAAGGGCGAGGAGGGCAAGAAGGGCCACCCCGACGAACTCCAGATGAACTTCCTGCGCTCGCTGGAGGCCGGCAAGGAGGTCACCCTGAGCGTCAAGAACGTCGAGCGCGAGTACTTCGCGCTCGCCGAGCTGACCCCGGAGCAGACCGAAGCCGCCAAGAGCTACAAGAAGCCCGAAGGCGACAAGGGCGAGAAGAAGCCGGAGGGAGAGGGCGACAAGAAGCCCGAGCAACCCAAGACCGGCGGCGAGTTCTAGGACTGTCCTGAAGCTAGCGGCGGCGTGCGGCTTGATCTGCTGCGCGCCGCCGCTTCTTTGCGGCCGGAAGCTCAGCTAGTCAGGAACTTGATGAGGCGCTCCGCGGCCTCTCGCGCTGCAGCAGCGGCCTGGGACCGATCCGCGGAGCACAGCCGGACCACCAACTGGCCGACCGCGGCATCGCTCTCGTAGAGCAGCTTGAGAATCAGGGCTATCACCCCGCGGGTGGCCTCGTCCCGCACCTGGAGGTCTAGCAGGGCGAGTTCGAAATTCCCGGGTGCCGCGTCGCACCAGGCGGCGAAATCGGCGGCCGCCTTGGGCACCCGCTTTCCGGTGGCGCTGAGCAACTTCACCAGGGCCAGGGCTTCGCGCTGCAGGCTGAACGAGCCCAGGGTCTCGGCCACGGCCTTGAGCACGCCGAACCGGTCGTCCGTGAGCGCCTGGAAGAGCTGGGCCTTGACCTTCTCCGTGGGGAAGCCGGCCAGTGCCCTGGCCGCCGCCGTGCGCACCGCCGGCTGCTCGTCGCCGAGCAGCTTCAGGAGACTGGGGACCACCAGCTTCGAGCTGGCCTGGCCCATCAGGCCGGCGATGTACTCCTTCACCCGGCCCGGGCCCGAGGAACAGGCGGCCTCCAGCGCCGCGATGGTCTCCGCCGGGTTGGGCGCCTTGACCGCGCGCTGCAGGTAGAGCGGCGGAGGTATGTTGTTGCGCGCATAGTACGAGATCAGCGCGGCCGACACCCCTCCGCCGGCCAGCTGCTCGAGGCCGCGGGCCGCCTCGCGCCGGACCTTCCAGGACTCATCCGCCAGGAAGCGCTCCAGAAGTCCCGCGGCGCCCGGGGCAGCGATCCTGGCCAACTCGCGGATGGCGGAGATCCTCACCCGGTAGTCCGCGTCGGCCACGAAGCGGCTCAGCAGCTCCCCGGCGCGCTTGGGCGGGAAGCGGCGGCCGACCAGGTCCGCGGCCAGGATCCTCACCCGGTGGTCGCCCTCCTTGAAGGCGAAGATCGCCAGGCTCAGCGCATCGTTCTCGTCGAACCTGGCGAACATCTCGTGAATGATCCTGACGACCTCATTGGGGCTGCCCGAGTTGATGCGCCTGGCCAGCAGCTCAGCCTCGGCCGGACGCTGGCGCTCCAGCAGCCGCCGGGCCAGGCCGGCCAGGGAAAGCCTGGCCATTTCCACTATCTCCTCGCGCGAGACCCTGGCCATGAAGGCCGCCGAGGGTTCCCGCGGGGCGGAGCGCTGGCGATCCCGCTGCCGGGCCAGGACCTCGCTCACGCGCAAGCGCAGATCGTTGAGCTTCACCGGCTTGATCAGGACCGCGGCGGGCTGGTATCGTTCCAGCCGTTCCAGGAACTCGCGTCCGCCCTCTCCGGTGATGGCCACCACCTCGGTCGGCGCGCGCTCCTGACGGATGCGATCCAGCACGGGGAACCCGCCGGTGTCCCGCAGGCCAAGATCGAGCACCAGGACGTCCGGCCCGCCTTCAGCCAGGATATCCAGGCACTCCCGGCCGCTGGAGGCCGTGGCCAGGGAGAAGCCCCCCTGCAGGGCCGTCCGGTACATCCGCCGGTTGTACTCGGAGGAATCGCAGATCAACACAGAACCGGTGCGACTGCCCGGCTGGGGAACCGCTCCGGCCCGGGGTTGACCGCCGCCGGGAGCCTGAGAAGCCGGCACTGGCGCCGGTGAGCGAGAGGACGGCGGGCGGGGCGCAGCCTCATGCTGAGCTGCAGCCGATGCCGACGGCGCGTCCGGGACGACCGGCGCTAGGCGCCCGGATGGGGTCCTGCGCGGCGCGGCCGGGGGGACGGGCGAAGCGCCCGCAGGAACCGGCCCGGTGGGCAGGATCCTCCCGGACGGGCTCCTCCGCGGCGGGGCAACCCGGCCGAGCTTCTCGACCAACTCCTGCTTCAGCCTGCGGAGCTCACTGAGCAGCTGATCCGGGGACGCGAAGCGATCCTTGGGCAGCTTGGCCATCATCCGCAGGATGAGCCGGTCGACGGCCGGGGGGATTTTGGGGTTATACTGGCTGGGCCTCTTGGGCTCCTCGTAGACGTGCAGGTAGATCACGGCGCTGGGTCCGTCGGCCTTGAACGGGGTCCGGCCCGCGACCAGCTCGTAGAAGACCACGCCGAGCGAATAGATGTCCGTCCGGAAGTCCAGCTCCTTGCCCATGCCCTGCTCGGGGCTCATGTAGTTGGCGGTGCCGACGATGGTGCCGGCCTCGGTGACGTCCAGGTCGTCGTGCTGGACCATCTTGGCCAGGCCGAAGTCCATGACCTTGACCTGGCCCTTGGCGGTCAGCATGATGTTGGCCGGCTTGATGTCGCGGTGCACGATGCCTGCCTCGGCCGCGGCGGCCAGCGCCTCGGCCACCTGCATGACCATGGTCAGAGCCTGATCCACGGAGAAGCGCACGCCCGACTTGAGGAGCTGAGAGAGGTCCTTGCCGCGTACGTACTCCATGGCGTAGTAGTGAACGCCGCGATCCTCGTCCTGCCCGAGGCTGTAGATTTGGACCACGTTGGGATGCACGAGACCGGCTGCCGAGCGGGCTTCGCGATAGAAACGCTGCACGAACTTCGGGTTGGAGGTCAGCCTCTCGGGGAGGATCTTCACGGCCACGTCGCGGGCCAGCGATTCCTGCCGGGCCCGGTAGACCGCGCCCATGCCGCCCTCGCCGAGCAGCTCGATCAGCTTGAACTCGCCGAGCTTATCGAGCACGACCGCTCCTCCACCCCGGGGCAATTCTATGCCCGCCCCAGCCCCAATCAACCATCGCGGACATCAGCCCATCCGGACCTGCGCCCGCCGAACGCCGGCGCACTTCCGCGATGCCGGGTCGATGGTGAAGATCGCCCCGGACAGCCGCACATCACCGACAGCCACATCCCAGCGCTCGGGCATGCCGGTGACCAGCGACGAAAGTACCGGCCCGACCTGCCGGCCGATGATCGAGTCATGGGGCCCGGTCATGCCCAGATCGGTGATGTAGCCGGTTCCGCCGGGGAGCACCGTCTCGTCCGCGGTGGGCACGTGGGTGTGCGTGCCCCAGACCGCAGCGGCCCGCCCGTCGAGCTGCCGCCCTAGCGCCACCTTCTCGGCGGTGGCCTCGGCGTGAAAGTCGACGAGGACGATCGCACCCGGAGCCGCCGTCTCGACCTCAGCGAGGACGTCCTCGATCCGCTCGAAAGGGTTGTCGGCGTGGGCGCCCATGAAGGACCGGCCGAGGAGGTTGATGACGGCGACCTTGACGGCGGTTGAGGGTTGGGGGTTGCGGGCTGGGGGCTGCCCGCCAGCCGTTCCCGCAACCTGCAACCCGCGACATCCAACCTCGTAGACTCCCCACCCCCGTCCCGCCGAGCGCTTCGGGAAGTTCGCGGGGCGCAGCAGGCGCGGTTCCCGGTCGATGACCCCGAGCACGTCGCGGTTCTTGAAGACATGGTCGCCGGAGGTGAGCACGCCACAGCCGGCCGCGAGCAGCTCGGCGACGATAGCCGGGGTAAGGCCGGAACCGCCGGCGGCGTTCTCGGCGTTGGCCACCACAAAGTCGAGCTTCTCGTCGGCGGCCAGTCTGGGCAGTAGCGCCGCCACCGCCCGGCGGCCGGGCGAACCGACGATGTCGCCGATGGCCAGGACTTTCAGCTCGGGCATGAAGGCCCCGCAGGAAGGCTGACGTAAGAAGGCAGAAGGCAGAAAGGAGGACGCGAAGACGGCGACGGCGCGCGCAGCCCGCCTCGCGTTTCTGCCTTCATCCTTCTGCCTTCCGCCTTGTCTACCGCGCGTACTCCACGAAGCGGTTCTCGCGGATCATGGTCACCTTGACCTCGCCGGGATAGTTGAGTTCCTCCTCGATCTCCTTGGCGATCTCGCGGCAGACCCGGGAGCACTCCGCCTCGGTCATCTTGTCGGCCTTGGCCAGCACGCGAAGTTCGCGGCCGGCCTGGATGGCGAAGGCCTTTTCCACCCCGTTGTGGGTGTTGGCGATCTCCTCCAGCCGTTCCATGCGCTTGATGTAGCGCTCCAGGCTCTCCCGGCGCGCCCCCGGTCGGGCCGCACTGATGGCGTCGGCAATCTGGGCCAGAATCGCATAGAGGCTGCCGGGCGGCACGTCCTCGTGGTGCGAGGCGATGGCGTTGACCACAACCTCGTGTTCGCCGGCCTTGGCGGCCAAGTCGGCGCCCAGGGCCGGGTGGGTGCCCTCCGAATCCTGATCCAGGGCCTTGCCCAGATCGTGCAGCAGCCCGACGCGCTTGGCCAGGCGCACGTCGAGCTTGAGCTCCCCGGCGAGCAGCCCGCAGAGGGCGGCGACTTCCACCGAGTGCTGCAGGACGTTCTGTCCGTAGCTGGTGCGGAAGCGCAGGCGCCCGAGGACGGTCAGGAGCTTGGGGGGGATGTCCGCCAGGCCCTGGTCGAGGGCCGCCTGCCGTCCCGCTTCGTCGATGAGGCGCGCCATCTCCTTCTCGGTCTCGGCGACCACCTCCTCGATGCGCGCCGGATGGATGCGGCCGTCCTGGACCAGCTTGGCCAGGGCCAGCTTCGCCGTCTCCCGGCGGACCGAGTCGAAGGCGGAAACGACCACCACCCCGGGCGTGTCATCGACGATCACATCCACGCCCGTGGCCTTCTCAAAGGCGCGGATGTTGCGCCCCTCACGGCCGATGATTCGTCCCTTCATGTCGTCGCTGGAGAGATCCACGGTGGCCACCAGGTTGTTGGCGGCGACTTCCGCCGCGCAGCGCTGCATGGTTTCGACCAGCAGCTTGCGGCCGGTCGCGTCAGCCTCCTCCTTGGCCCGGCGCAGCCGGAGTTCGGCCAGTTCGCCGATCTCCTGGTCCAGCTCCTTGGTGACGCGCTCCAGAACGGCGGTGCGGGCCTCCTCCGGAGACAGCCCGGAGACCCGGCGCAGTTCCTTGTTCTGGGCATCGAGAACCTTCTCGGCCTCCTCGAACTTCTTGGCGGCTTCGTCAACCTTCTGGGCGGCCTTCTGCTCCTGGGTTTCGAGGAAGCGCTCCTTCTTGTCGATCATGGCGAGCTTGCGGTCGAGGTTGTCCTCGCGCTTCTCGAGGCGGGCCTCCTGGGTTTTGAGAGCCTCGCGCTGACCCTCCATTTCCTTTTCCAGAGAAGCCTTGCGCTTGAACAGCTCATCTTTGATGCGCAGTTCGCCTTCGCGGTTTAGGGCCTCGGCCTTGCCTTCGGCGGCCTTGACCCGGGCGTCGGCCTCGGACTGGATCTTGGCGGCATTGCCCCGAACCACGAAGTAGGTGATGATGGCGGCGATGACCGCGCCACCGGCGGCTCCGAAGACGTATTCCATGTTCTAAGACCTTCCTTTTCCGGCGCCTCACCGTCGCCCGGCGAGGCGCTTAACGCAGGAAACTGCCCGGAAAAGGGTCTGTCGGGGCGAGTGAGCCGGAAAGGGACTGCGGGACGGGCTGACGATTACCGGCGGTCCCCCCAAAGAGACCTGCCCGGGAAGGAAGCCCGTCCAAGCCTCGGAGGGAGATGGTTCAGTCTGCGCGCCGGCACCCGCCACGGGCAGGGTTGCCCTGCCCGGGCCGCGGCACCGGCCAGCACAGCGAGAACGGTCATTGCCAGTATGGCCAACAGCAGAATCATCGCCAGTCCTGTTTCCCTGCGGCGAAAGAAGCCTCGACACGACCCTTTTTCCGCGACCGGCCGCTCAGAATGCCTACGGCTAGCCGCATCCGCATCCTAATCTAGCTCCCCATGGTGCATATGTCAAGCCCGACTTCCCACCAAAACGCAAGGCCCTGTTGCGCAACACGCTGGAATGGGCTAGAATGCCTATAGGAGGATGTGAGATATGCCGGAGTTTGGCCAGCTTCCTCCGACCGTGGGGCCAGGTCGCCCCGGCCCCCTCGAGCGGACAGCGCGTCCTGAACCCCAGGTCCCCGCCGGACCGGATGCGGTCGGCTTCAAGGCCCGTTTGGCGGCCAAACTCGCCGCTCGGAAGACCCGCAGCGAAGTTCCCCAGGAACACCTGGCCGACATTATCCGCCTCTGCAATGAGCGAGGGGAAGCTTTCGAATCCGTCAAGCTCATCACCAAGTATCCGATCACCGAGCGGGATGACGCCCTGTACGAGGTGCGGACCGATCGCTCCCTCCATCGCGTCATCCGCAGCCGGGATGGCGCCTACACCATATTCTGATGAACCAGGGCGACCCGGGGACGATCCGGCATGCCGGCTTGACAGTCTGGCCGCCCGGCTTAGAATGTCCGTCCCGACGGGGAGATACCCAAGCGGCCAAAGGGGAGGGATTGTAAATCCCTTGCCTCCGGGCTTCGCAGGTTCGAATCCTGCTCTCCCCACCACAAAATGCAAAGCCGCGCAGGCTCTGGGCTTGCGCGGCTTCTTGTTTGGGTGGCTCCCCGCGGCCCCGTCCGCTACTCGCGGGTGATCTCGTCCAGCCCCTGATTGGCCCGCCTGATGGCCTCGTCCGCGATCGCCAGGTTTGGCGCCAGGCTCTTGGCCAGGACCAGTTCCGCGAGAGCCTCGGAGAATTCCTTGTTGGTGCCGGCCTGGTCGAGCAGTCTGATCCCGGTGTAGTAGTGGCGCATGGCCTCCACCCGATCAGCCCGCTGGCCGCCGCGCTCGCGCGAAGCTTCTCCCGGGGCCTCTGCTTTCGCCGCGCCTTCCGACTTGTTGGCGGCGTTCTGCGCCTTGCCAGACTTCATTTCGCCCTGCCCCAGATCCCTGGCCCAAGCCAATCCCCCCGCAACAGGAGCCGCAGGAGCCTTCGCCGGCGGCGGCGGCATTGCCGCGGTAGGAGCGCCTGGCTCCGCGGCTCGATCCTTCAGGCTCTTTTCGAAGTCCGCCTTGTCCGTTTCCGCCTTACGCTTGGCTGCCTCTCCTTCGCGGAGCTTCTGGGCCTCGGCAGCGGCGAAGTATGGGCCGGGTGCCTGCTTGCCATCCGCGCCCCCCACCGCATCTGGCGATCCGAGACTCTCAGCCTCCTTGGCCCTGGCCTGCGCTGCCTCCAGACTTCCCCTGCCTTCGACGCCACCTTCCACCAACGCCCGTCCAGCCGCAGCACGGTCTGTTCCCGTCGCGCCAGCAGACCTCGCCTTGGCAACCGGGAGCCCCCCCCCTCCGCCCGGCCCGGAGTTGCCCTTGTCTGGGTCGGCCATGGCCAGGAAGAAGACCTCTTCCGCACTGCGCACAGGAGCGGCGGCCAGTGGGCGCCCCTGCCCGCGGCGTTCAGCCATGAGCGAGTCGAAGCTGGCCCGGAGCTTGCGTCCCAGACTGCTGACCAAGTCGAAGATCTGAGCCTCAGTGCCCTCGTCCTTGACGGCCTCAGCCACCTTCCCCGTGCTTGCGTCCGCAACGCAGAGGTCGATGCGCAACCGGCCGCCCGCGGAATACAGGCTGCCGGATACCATCAGCCGGGCTCCCAGGCGTCTGGCCGCGGCGGTCAGGTCCTGTCCTCCGGTGGCCCGAAGCGCATCGGCGGCGCGCTCGCGCGAGAAGACCGTCAGACCGGAGCACTGCTTGAGCTCGGTGATGAGCATGTCCGGCACGCCGGCGCGAACCCACGAGAGCTGCTTCTCCTCACGGGCATCGACGCGGCTGGCCAGATCGAAGATCACCACACCCAGATCGGAGGTTTCCGGAGGAATCGCCGGCCCGACGATCGTGCCCTTAGGAGACTGGGGCGCCGGCAAGACCGGCTGGACCACGGGTTCGACCTGCGGCTGCTCGCGGCCGGAACGCGAAAGGTGGAATATCAGGCCGCCCACCGCGGCGAGCAGCAGCACAGAACCCGCGGCCGCAGCCAGCCGCGGCCATCTACCCTGCAGTCTCACCGGGCGTCGCAGCCCCGTGCCCGGACCGCGCTTCCAGCTGCCCAGCGCCACTCGCACGCGGCGCATGGCCGAGAGCAACTCCTCGGCGGTGGAGAACCGCTCGTCCCGGCTCTTGGCGAGCATCTTGCCGACGAGCGACGAGAGTTCCCTGGGCAGACCGGGTTGCACCCGGCTGAGCGGCTCCGGCGCCTCGTGGACGATGCGGTCGAAGAGCTTGAGCGGCGTGGCCGCTTCGAAGGGTACCTTGCCGGTGAGCATCTCGTATAGAACCACTCCCAGCGAGTACATGTCGCTGCGGCCGTCGAGCTCGGTGCCCTCGCACTGTTCCGGAGAGCTGTACTCGGGAGTGCCCAGATACGCGCCGGTCTGGGTGATGCGTTTTCCCTCTGAGGCAACGCAGGTGGCCAGTCCGAAGTCGGTGACCTTGACCTTGTCTCCCTCGCCCACCAGGATGTTGGAGCTCTTGATATCGCGGTGCACGATGCCCGCGGCGTGGGCCGCGGCCAGCGCCTCGGCCACCTGCCTGGCGATGTTCAGCGCCCTGAGCGGTTCGAGCCGTCCCTCGCTGGCGATGAGGTCGGACAACGGCCGACCATCGAAGTACTGCATGGCGATGAAGCACGGTCCGGGACCGGCCGCGCCTTCGCTGACCATCCGGCCGGCCTGGAATACCTGGACGATGCAGGGGTGGTCGAGCCTGGCCGCGGAGCGCGCCTCGCGCACGAAGCGCTTGACGAACTCCTCGTCACCGGAGAGGTGCGGGGGCAGGATCTTGATGGCCACGGTGCGATCGAGCGCCGTGTCGTGCGCGCGATACACCACGCCCATGCCGCCCTTGCCGATCTGATCGGTGACGCGGTACGGACCTATCCTGCGGCCGGTGAGCGGGCCGGAGATCTTGGCATGCTGCGCCGTACCCGGCTTGGCCGGCCCGGATGCAGGCCTCGGCGTGGTGCGCCCCGGCTCTGGAGCCGGCCTGGAATTTGGGCTGGGTCCGGCGTTGGTCATGTTCCCCTCCCCCGCCCACGTTAGACGCTTGGCCTGGGGGTCAGTTGCGGATTTTCCCCGGATTCATACCGGCCGCCACTGCAGAATCCCAGCGGCTGTATCCTGCCTGGCACAGGCCTCCGTCACGCCCCGCTCTGCTGACCGCCAGCTTCCTCTGGCCAGCTTACGACAGGCATCGGACTCCCACGTGCCGGCGGCCTGCACATGTGCAATTCGCTGCCGTGCGCTCGGAATCGGGCTCGCCCCTTGGTCTCTTCCGGGCCGTGCGTGCGCTGCAACCACAAAGCGACGCTTTGCGTGATTCCAGCCAGAACACCTGATCAAGTCATTCCCGCAACGGCCGATGAATAAGCCAGAGACGCACTGGGGATGGCCAAGGCGCTGAGAGCTCGGGGCCCCGCACAACCGGAACGGAGGTCGATCATGAGTCCGGCAATAGACAGCACGCGGGCACGGGTCCTGCTTCAGATCGAGAGGCTTGCCAGCCGCCTGGGAGCGCTTGAGCGTCAGCTCACCGCGGCCGGCCCGCACTCCAGGCCCATCCTCGAGGTCGGATGCAACGCCATCCGCCAGGAACTTTCGAACCTGTCGCGACGCCTGCGCTGACCCTCATCAAGCTCCGAGGAACTCCCGGCCCACTTCCTCCAGAAGGCTTCTGGCCTGGTCCAGTCCCATATCCAGCGCCAGTCCGGCCGCCGCCCGGTGACCACCGCCTCCGAAGCGCCCGGCAAGCTCCGAGGCGTCGACGCGGCCAGAACTCCTGACACTGACCTTGGTCTTCTTGCCGGCTTCCAGCTCGTACAGGAAGAAGCCCAGTTCCACGCCGGCCACCGATACGGTCCGCGCCGCAAAGTCCTGGGCGTCTGCCGGCACCGCGCCGAACTCGCGGAAGTCCCTGGCATAGATGGCGATCGAGGCCATCCGGCCGCCGTCGGCGATCCGGAGCTGGGACAGCGCCCGGCCCAGGAGCCGGAGCTCGCGCTCGGTCTTGGAGGAATACAGCCGGTGGGTCAGCTCCTCGGCGGACACGCCGCGTTCGACCAGTTCGGCAGCCGCGCGGAGCGCCCCGGCCGAGGTGTTGGAGTATCCGAAGCGGCCGGTGTCGGTGAGGATGGCGGCGTACAGCCCCGAACAGGCCGGCAGTGGCAGCGGCCAGTCACTGACTTTGGCCAGATCGTAGACCATCTCGCCGGTGGAGCTTCTGGCCGGGTCGACCCAGGAGACGTCTCCGAAGCCGTTGTTGGAGAGATGATGGTCGATGCTGATCACCGGCGCGCCCGCGGGCAGAGCCTCGCGCAACGGCCCCAGCCGCTCGAGGCCAGCGGAATCCAGCACGATGATCACCTCGGCCGGGATCGTCCCGCCCTGGTAGACCTCCAGGTCCGCGGCGCCGTCGAGGCGGCGGTAGCGCTCGGGGGGCTCGTCAGGCAGGACAACCCGCGCCGTCCGACCCAGGGCCGAGAGTATGAACTTCAAAGCCAGGGCCGTGCCGCAGAGGTCGCCGTCCGGACGCTCGTGCCCGGTGATCAGGAACGATGACCGCTGCCGCACCAGCCGGAAGATGGCTGCCTTGGATTCGCCTTCGGTGGGCGTCAACGAGAGCGCTCGGATGACCTGGGTCTCGCTGGGCGGCTGGTAGTATCCCGCCGCCGCCTTGCGAGTCACGCCGCCGGTGCCGGTCTCGCGCTCAGCCATAGCCGCCTATCCGTTCTTCCGGTACCGGAAATAGAGAATGGTGTCGAAGCCGACGATGGAGAAATTGTAGATGTACAGCAGCAGCAGCCAGTGGGAACGGGGGTCGTCCCAGCGGAAGACCTTGGAGACCATCCCCGCCAGGTAGCCAAGGAGTATCAGACACAGGAATATCGGGCTCTTTCCCGTGACCTTCTTGACGCGCAAGGCCTTGATCACCGAGAACGGCCAACTCGCCCCGAAACACACCAGCATCAGCGCCTCGGCAATGCTGGCGACGTCAGCGTTGATGGGCAACTCGGGTTCTCCTTGCAGCCGCGGCCGCCCCAGGCCGGTCGGCGAACCTGGGGTGCGCAATCGGTTTGCCTGGCGGAATTATAGGCCCGTCCGGGCCACACGCCAGTGCGCCGGGGAGGAGGCTCAGAACTCCACGCCCCGGCGACCGTCGACGCCGCGCTCCTGCGGGTGGCGCACGGCGCACATTTCCGTGAGGTAGTCGGCGGCGCGCCGCAGCGCCGGCGGGGCGCCCCGGCCGGTGACCACCGCCTCCACCCCGGCGGCGCGTCCACGGAGCGCGTCGAGCAGCCTGGCGGTGCTGATCAGCCGCAGGGCAGCGGCGCCGGCGGCCTCGTCCAAAACGACCACGTCCCAGCGCCCGGAGGACAGCGCCCGGCGCGCCCGGGCCAGGGCTCTCTCCGCGGCCATCCGGTGACGGCGCCTCTCCTCCGAGCTTCTCCCAAAGTAGAAGCCCAACCCGCAGGTCTCGACCGAGACCTTCCGGCCGAGGCGACGCGCGGCGGCGTGTTCCCCGGTCAGCCGCGGCCCCTTGATAAACTCGATCACCTTGACCCGCAGACCGTGACCGGCTGCGCGCAGGGCCAGGCCCCAGGCGGCGGTGGTCTTGCCCTTGCCGGTCCCCGTGTAGACGTGGAGCAGGCCAGCTTCTCGGGACTGCCTGCGCGGTTTCCTGCCGGCCACGTCAGCTAGTCGCGAAGGCCGGAGGGCGACTGCCCGGGCGGGGCACCCGGGGCCGGCGCGGCGGCGGGCGCGACGGCGCCCTCGGCCGCCGGAGTGAAGATCCCGCCGGAAATGACCACCTTCAGGGCGTTCTCCACGCTCATGTTGAGCGGGATCATCCGTTCGGCTGGTATCATCAGCAGGAACCCGGAGGTGGGATTGGGCGTGGTAGGGACGAACACGTTGACGACCGTCTCGACGGTGACCGCCTGGGCGGCGCCCTTGGTCTCGCCGGTGACGAAGCCGATGGCGTAGCTGTGCTCGTTCGGGAAGCGCACCAGCACGGCGCGGCGGAAGCTCTCCTTGCCCGCCGACGTGAAGACCGTGTCCGAGAGCTGCTTGGTCCCGCTATAGATGGTCCGGATGAGCGGGATCCTTTTGGCCACGTCGTCCATCCACTGAATGAAGTAGTGCCCGAGGTAGTTTCGCGCCAGGATGCCCAGCAGAAGGATCAGGATGAAGCCGAGCACCAGCCCGACCCCGGGGAAGGCCAGCCAGCCGAAGACGCTGGCCACGTCCGGATGCTGCTTGTCCTTAAACCAATCGGACAGAGCGCTGAACGTGCTCCGGAACGGGCTGTCCAGCAGATTGAGCACCCAGACGGTGATGGCCACCGGCAGGAAGACCAGCACTCCGGCCAGCAGGGTGGTGCGCAGCCCGGCCCAGAAGTTCGGCGGCCCGCCGGCGGCGGCAGGCGCACCGACCGCTCCGGGGTGATTGTGCGGCGACGGGTCGGCGTTCCAACTCACGGCGGGCTCCTGACCGGCAGGAGGCGGGCGGCCTATTTGCCCGCCCGCCCCAGGAAGAGACTGGTCCAGTGCCACGCGGGATCGGTGTCCGGCGCGGCGTTCCGGGCGTCCGACCAGGCCAGCAGGGCGGCCTGCTCCTCGCCGTTGGCCCACATCGCCAGGCCGGCCAGGAACATTCCCAGCGGCTGCAGGCAGGGCTGCAGCTCAGCGCCGACGAACTCCTGGAAGACCTCGATGGGCATCTCGCGGCAGATGGCCAGCTTGGCCCTGTCCATCAGCTTCTCCTGCCGCCACAGGCCCCCGCCCTCGATCATCTCCGCGAAACAGGCCCGGGCAGCGGCTTCGTGACCGCTCTTCCAGAGCTCGGCGCCCAGGATGAACCGGAGGTCCAGCAGGTCCGTGCTGATGCGGCCGGCGTCGAGATCCTCGAGGGGTTCGTCCCGGCGGCCCAGCAGCACGAGCGCCGTGGCGCGCAGGTCGGCCGCGGTCTGCCCCCAACGGCTGTCGCCGATCGGCCTCTCCTCGCGGTCCGTGCCGATGAGCTTGCCGACGCGCTCCAGCGCCCGGTCGTACTTGCCGCTGGCCAGGTCGATGAAGACGCGGGACCCCAGCGAGCGCAGCTCCAGGGCTTCGTCGCCGAGGGCCAGCGCCTGCTTCTCGAAATCCTCGGCGATGGCCCGGGCCGCGTCGATGTGTCCTGCGGCCAGCCCGGCCTGAAAGGCCCGCCACCGGCACTCCCTCAGCGAAGTCTGATCCTTGTCGCGCTTGGCGGTGACCGCGACCAGCCGGTTGGCGGCTTGGAACTCCTCCTCGAAGAGGGCGGCGTCCCGCAGCCGGTTGCCGTACAGGTTGAACATGTGGTGCGTTTCGATCAGCGGGGTCTTGAGATTCTCAAAGAGGAACTTGGCGCAGCGGCCGGACTCGAGCCAGCGCTCCTCGCGCCGCAGCTGGGTGGACAGACGGCCGCAGGCCACGGCCACCTCGTCGATGACCCCCGGATCGGAGGACTGCGACTGGACGTGCCCGAAGGTCCGTAGGGCCTCGTCGATCTTACCCATCATGCCCAGGGCCAAGCCGCGCCAGAGCTCGATGAGCAGTTCCATCTCGTTCCCGCGGGCAAGCCGGGCCAGGCCACGCAGCTGGGCCTCGCACTCCCCGTAGCGACCCGCGGCGAACAGGGCCAGGCCCACCTTGATCTGGGCCTGCATGGCCAGCTGTCCCTCGGGATCGGCTGCGGCGATCTGGCGGTACTTCTCGATGGCCCGGTCGACCAGCCCGTCCCGGCAGTAGGCGTCCGGCACGGTGAAGACCCCGGTCGCGGCCGGCCCGGTGCGGGTCAGCACCTTGAAGTTGGCGAACTCGCATCCGTACTTGTAGCTGACCAGGCCCAGGTGGTCGTGGCCGACCCCGGCCAGCGGCACCAGGTCGATGTACCGTAGAATGGCCTGCCCGTCGACGAACAGGCGCAGCTCGCCCTCGCCGCACTCGGCGGCCATGTGATAGGTGCGTCCCGGCTCGGCGGTGAGCTTGGTGTTGATGCGCACGTCGATGCCGGCACGCTGGATGCGGCTGCAGGTGTTGCTGTCAGCTCCGAAGGACAGACAGTAGCCGGCCGCGTCGCAGCGGCGCTCGTCGCCGGCCACGAAACAGCCCAGGTCGGAATTCTCGGCCAGTCCGGTCGGGAACCGGGCGTCGAACTCGAGGCGCACGTTGTCCGGGAAGGGCCGGCGGACCACCGCGTAGCAGTCGGCCCGGCCGGAGATCCGCAGCCAGCCGTTCTCCACGTGCGCCTGGCCGCCGACTATCTTCCAGTCGTCGCCCAGCGAGGTCCGCCCGAAGTTGTCGCTGAAGAGCGGCACCCACTGGGCCGCCCCGGCGGACGATTCCAGCGCCCGGAGCAGGTCGCCCGGATCGCTGAGGCCTTCGGGCCTGCTGGTCTCGGCGGCCATGGGCTGCCGTTCCTAACCCGCCACGATTTCCTTGATGGTCACGGTGGTGTACTTCTGGCGGTGGCCGAAGCGGGTCTGGGAGCTGTTGTTGTCACGCTTGCGGATCCCGCGGGACTTGTCGCTGAGGCTCTCGCCCTCGACCACGGCCACGACCTTGGCCCCGGCCACGACGGGCGTGCCGACCTTGATCTGGTCGCCGCCGACCAGCAGGACCTGATCGAAGACCACCTGCTCGCCCGGCTTGGCCGCGCGGAGCTCGACGTCAACCTTCTCGCCGGGGACGGCCCGGAACTGGTGCCCCCCATCACGAACCACTGCGTACATCAGTCTGCCTCCTCGGAACTGCGTTCCACCGTCTTGGTGCCCCAGCCGCCTTTGAGCACCACGCGCATCTGGCCCGGCCCCATGGCCGGATCCGCGCCGATCATTATCTTCACGCCGGCCGATTCTTCCAGTCGCTGCAGGTTGGCCCGGTACAGATTGGTCACGGCCAGGGCCACCTGGGGAGAGAAGAGCGCCTCTATGCCGGAGCAGTCCCCGCGTCCGGAGGCCGCCTTGACCTCCCGGAGCAGGTCGAGCCCCAGGCTCTCCGCGCTCTTGACGGTGCCCAGGCCCCGACAGGCCGGGCAGGTCTCGTACATGGACCGGTCCAGCCCGAGACGGGTGCGCTGCCGGCTCATCTCGATGACGCCGAGTTCGCTCATGGGGGTGACCGTGATCTTGGCCCGGTCGCGCTCCAGGGCGGCGCGCAGTTCGCGCTCCACCTGCCGGCAGTGCCCGCGGTCGTCCATGTCGATGAAGTCGATGATCACCAGCCCGCCGATGTCGCGCATGCGGATCTGGTAGGCGATCTCCCGCGCGGCCTCCAGGTTGGTCCGGAGGATGGCGCCGGCCTGGTCACGCTCCCGCCCGCGGAACCCGCCGGTGTTGACGTCGATGGCCACCAGTGCTTCGGTCTGCTCTATGACCAGCGACCCCCCGCAGGGCAGCTTGACCCGCTGCCGGCCCAGCCTGGCCAGCTCCTGCTCCACGCCGTAGTGGTGGAACAGCGGCGCCGGCCCCTCGTGCAGCCGGACCAGGTCGACCAGTTCGCCGCAGACCAGGTCCAGGAAGGAACGAACCCTTTCGGCGGCCTCCGTGGAGTCGATGACGATGCCCCGGGTGTCGTTCGGTATGAAGTCGCGCACCGCGCGGATCACTAGGTCGGACTCCTGGTAGATCAGCGCCGGGGCCTTGGCGGTCTGGGCCCGCTTGATTAGCGCCTTCCAGAGACCGACGAGGAAGTCCATGTCCCTGGCCAAGTCCTCTGCCGGGTGCCCGACGCTGGCCGTCCGGGCAATGAAGCCCATGTCCTTGGGCGGCTTCAGGGCCGCCATGGTCCGGCGGAGCTCCTCGCGCTGGGCCTCGTCCTCGATCTTCTTGGAGACGCCCAGCTTGGACAGCGCGGGCATGAGCACCAGGTAGCGACCCGGCAGCGACAGGTAGGTGGTCAGCGCCGGGCCCTTGGTGCCGATGCCCTCCTTGGTGACCTGGACCAGCACGTCCTGCCCCTTGCGGAGCATCTTCTCGATGGGCGGGTGTCCCTCGCCCCGGCCCTCTCCGCGGCCCTCGGCCCCTCCCTCGGCCCGCTCCTCGCCCCGGGCCCGGCCGCGCCCGCCGCGGCGGCGGCCCCCGCCGGACAGAGCCTCCTCGTTGCCGCCGTGGGGCGGCAGGCAGTCCGAGGCGTGCAGAAACCCGTTGCGGCCGGCGCCGATGTCGACGAAGGCGGCCTGCAGGCTGGGCTCGACGTTGCTGACCGTGCCGCGGTAGATGTTCCCCGTCAGGGTGCGGCCGGCGCGCTCCAGGTGGATCTCGTCAAGCCGTCCGCCGAGCATGATGGCCACCCGGACCTCGCCGGGGTCGGCCACGTTCATGAGCACCAGCTTCTCGGGGACGGAGCGCCCGTCGCGCCTGGGCGCCGGCTGGACCGCCGCGGGGAGCGGAGCCGTCTCGCGGCCCTGTCCGGACTGATCCCCTCCCGCTGCGACCGCCGGAGCGGGCGCGCCCTGGTCCTTCAGTGCGCCAGGCGCATCGACGTCTTCACCGCCGGCCACCGCCTCGTCTCGGCCAAAGGCCGGCCGGTCAGCAGCGACAGGATTTCCGCCGGGCGCGCCGCCCCCTGCGCCGTGGGCTGAAGACTTACGACGACGTCTGCGCCGTCTACGGCCACGCCCGCGAGACTGGGCCTGAGGTCCAGCCTCTGCACCCGGCGCTCCCTGGGCCGGTCGAAGATCAGCTCGCTCCTGCCCAGGAACTCCGCCAGCCGCGCCGCGGTCAGCTCCAGCGTTGCGGCGCCCCCCGGCGGACTCACCCGGTAGGTCATCTCCACCGGCCGGAGTCCGCTGCGCCGCGGAGGCAGCAGCTTCGTCTCCAGGATGCGGATCCCGTCCGGCAGGTGCTCCTGAAGCCGGCGCTTCAAACTCTCGGGACTGGTCCATTGGCTAAGCTCCATTTCCAGCGATTCGTCGAGCGACTCCACGCCCAGTTCCAGGGCGGTGGCGAAGACCAGCCTCGGGCGGGGGTCGAAGCCCTGGGTGAGCCGCACCGGCAGGGCCGCGCGGCGGCAGGCCCTGGCGAAGAGGCGCATCATGTCGTGGTGCGACAGGAAGCGCAGCGGCCCCGTCTTGGAGAAGCGAAGCTGCACCTTCTGGGCTATTTCCTGGCCCGGGGAGTTCAAGCCGCTCTTTTCACCGCCGAAAAAGCCGCCGCCCCCGTTCGCGGGGGCGACAGCCAGCCCGAAGGCTGAATCCCTGAAGGCGCCGACTGCGGCTACTTGCCGCCGCCGGCCTTGACCGGTTCGCCGGAGACGTCCCCGCCAGCCTTGTCGTCGCTGGTGAAGAACGGGCCGGCCAGGCCGCGCCGGATGTCCCGAACCGCCTTGGGCTCCCGGCTGTCCTTCTGAATGTCGATGATCGTGGGCGTGACGAAGATCAGGAGGTTCGACTGGTAGTTGTGGTCGCCCGGCTTGGTGCGGCTCTTGAAGAGCCAGCCCAGGCCCGGCACGTCGCCCAGCACGGGCACCTTGCTCTCCTGCGTCTGGGAGCTGGCCTGCTTGAGGCCGCCGATCACGCCGGTCTCGGTGTCGCGCAGCAGCTCCTTGGTCACCACGATCCGCTGGCTGGTCTGCGGCAGGTCGATGCCCGTCGCGCCGCCGAAGTTCTGGAACTTGTCGAAGATCTCGTTCTTGGCCACGATGGTCATCAGCACGTTGCCGTCCGGGCCGGTGACGTGCGGGATGATCAGGATCTGGATGCCTTCCTTGATGGGCGAGCCGTCGGCCTCCTTGAAACCCGAGCTCGTGCCGCTGTTGGTCGAGCTGCTGTCGTACTCGGCGTAGCGGATGTTCTTGCCGACGTGGATGGTGGCCTCCTGGTTGTCCAGGGCGGTCAGGCTGGGGGCCTGGAGCACCGAGGCCTTGGTGCGGGTCTTGAGGAAGCGCAGCGTCGAGGTCAGCGCCGTGAAGTCCAGGCGGCCCAGGGTCACGCCGGTGCCGGTGACCGTGCCGGGCGCGCCCGCCGTGTGGAGGGTCTGGAAGGAGGCGGGGTCGACCGCCATGCGCCCCCAGAACTGACCCGCAGCGATGCCCCGCCTGGAGTTGGAGGCGGCGAACGGGAAGGCGGTGTCGAAGCCCATCCCGCTGATCGTGCCGGTGAAGCCGTTGGCCCACTCCATGCCGAGCTCTTCGCTCTCAGAGTCGCTGAGCTCGATCATGCGCACGGCCATGTGGATCTGCTTGGGCGGAAGGTCCATCTTCTCGATGAGCCGCTGCATGGCCTCGAGCTGGGTGGGCGTGTCGGTGATGACCAGCGTGTTCGAGTCGCGGATGTAGCTGATCTTGCCGGCCTTCTCGGTGGCCATGCTCTTGAGCACGCCGAGCAGGCTGATCGGCTCGTTGCCGCCCGCGCCGCCGCCGCCCGAAGTCTTGGCCGCCTCCTCCTTCTTGACGAACTCGCTCTGGATGGTGGCCATGTAGCGGCTGCCCTCCGGCTGGATGTAGGAGAGCCGGAAGACGCGGGTCTCGAGCTGCTGGGCGAGCTTGTCGGGGGTGGTGATGCGGTAGGTGTTGAACTTGTCCTTGACGGCCACGAAGTTCAGGGTCCGGACCACCATGTTGAGCGCCTCTTCCCACGGCACGTTCCGGAGGGACAGGGACACCTTGCCCTGGATCTCCTTCTCCGAGCCGATGATGATGTTGGCGCCGCTCTGGTCGGCGATGGTGGCGATGACCGTGCGGATGTCGGTGGGCTTGTCGAAGATGATCGAGACCTTGGGCGGGCTCTTGACCACGATGAGCCCCTGGGCCTCGCGCGAGTCGTCGACGATCAGGCCGTACTTCTCGGCCAGGAAGGCCAGGGTCTCGCGCCAAGTCACGTTATCCAGGCTGAAGGTGACCTTGAGGTTGTCGAGTTCCTTGTCATCGAGCGCCCGGATGTTCAGGCGGCTGCTGGTGGACAGGAAGTCGAGGACGTCCCTGAGGCTGTGCCCCTTGAAGTTCACCGGGGCGCGCGATTCGGCGCCCAGCGTGCGACCGGCGCCGCCCGCCGGAATGATAACCGCCGCCTTGGGATCCAGCTCCGGCCCGGTCTCCCCGGCCACGGCGCACAGGGACGTGCCGCTCCAGGCCAGTACGGCCAGCAACCCCAGCGTGGGCTTGAGAATCTCGGACATGGCTACAGCCCCCCTCTGTCCAGGCGGACAGGAATCTGCACTCCCTTGTAGAGGAAAATCACTGCGTCCTTGCGGATGCGGTAGACCTGGGCGGACTGGCCGCCCGGCCCCAGCTCGATCAGCGCGCCCTCGCCGGCAACCGAGCCGTTGATGGCCGCCGACGGCGCACGCTCCGTCCAGACGATGCCGTTGACGGCGACCTTGAGGTTGACGAACTCCTTCTCGATGTCCTGCCGCTGCTTCAGCCGCTTGGCCGTCGCGTCCAGCAGCTGGAAGCGGGCCAGCAGATCGCGGGCCGGCTCGAGGTCCCTGGCCAGGTTCTCGTCCCTGCCGATGTCCAGGATCGTCTGGCGCAGGTCCTGCATGCCCTTCTGGCAGGCCTCCAGGCAGAGCGAGTAGCGCTCCGGCCGGTCAGAACTCAGCAGGGCCTCGGCGTCATCGTAGACGCGGTGGGCCTTGCCAACCGGATCGGTGGGAACCGGTGTCTTGGGATCCCGGATCGCCTTGGGCTTGCCGCGGGTGAACGGGTCGACCCGGTCCCTCTGCTCGTAGAGGGGGTAGGGCCTTTCCGTCCAGATGCTCCTCATGGCCGGGGCCTTGGCGACGGCGGCGGCCGGAGCCGCCGGGCGCGCGCCGGTCGGCGCTCCCGGGGTCGCTTCCTTGGGGGCGGCGGCAGGAGCTTCCTTCGGGTTCGCGGCAGGAGCTTCCTTCGGAGCCGCGGCGGGGGCCTCCTTCGGAGCGGCGGCAGGAGCCGCGGGCGCCGTCGGGGCGGTGGCCGGAGCCGGAGCCGCAGCGGGAGCCGTGCCGGCCCGTACGGAGACGGGCAGCGATGCGAGCATCATCGCGAAGAGGACGCGGACTGCGGTATTGGCCTGTCTCATGTCCGCCTCACTTGGCCGGCTGGCCAGCGGGTGCTCCCGGAGTCGCCGGACCGGCCGGGGTCGCCGCCTTTTCCTGGTACTGGTACTTGTAGAGCTCAAGCGTCATGCGGATCTTGTGCTTCTGGACGCCGTCGTCGTAGGCCATGCCTTTGCTGTCCGAGTCCATCGCGAAGGCGGTGATGTTCACGAAGCGGCGGGAGGTCTCCCAGTTCTCGACGGAGCCGACGAACCTGGCCAGCTGGTGGAAGGTGCCTTCGAAGTCGCCCTTGTAGCGGATCGTCTCGTAGGACGTCTTGTTCTGGCCGGGGCGCCCGGCCGTGGACTGGACCTCCTTCTTAAGCGAGGTCGAATCCAGGCCGGCGTCCTTGCTCCTGCCCGACAGGCTCAGCAGCGTACGCTCGACGTCGTCGTCCTTGGGAAGGTACTCGTTGCAGTCCGCGGTGCGGGCCTCGGTCTCCTTCTTCTCCCGCTCCTTGTCCTTCTTCTTGTCGGCCACGACCTGGGAGGCCTTGCGGGCGGCCTCGTACTTCTCGGTCTCCGCGCGGATCTGACCGAGCCTGCGGACGCTGAAGAAGATGAACACGCCCACCACGACCACCACCAGGGCGAAGATCCCTATGGTGATGCCGAAGATCTGCTTTTCACCGCTTTCCTTGACCGCCACGGCGCAGATCCTTTCTACTTCCCGGCCGCCGCCACCGGCGGCTGGGCCGGCTGCGGGCCGGCCGCCGGCTTGTTGACCACCGGCGGAGGCTTAAAGGTGAACAGCACCTCGAAGTTCAGCGTCGCCGCGGGCGCGTCCTTGGCACCCCTTCCCGCAGCGGCTCCCGGCTTGGAGGCGTTTTCGACCATCTGGTCGCCGAGGTAGGTGTACTTGGCGTTCTGCTCGCCGTTCTCCTCGCACTCGAAGTCCTGCTTGAAGGCGCTGTCGGCGCAGAGGGACTTGATGAAGGCCAGGCCGACCTCGCGGAGCTCGCCGGCGTTGGCCTCCTTGCGGTTGGTGGACACGAAGGCCTGGACGAACAGCTGGCGGACCTCGGCGGCACCCTTGCGGCCGGGAGCCGACCCGCCGGACTTCTTGAACTCCACCCTGGTCAGCACCACGTCGTCGAGGCCCTTGACGCCGGCGCGGGCCTCGGCCAGGCGGTCGAGGACCTTCGCCCAGGACACGCGCTGGTTGAAGAGCTCGTTGAGAACGTCCTGCCGGTCCTTGGCGGCCTTGAGTTCCTGTTCGATCTTCAGGACCTCGGCCTCGTCCTTCTTGGCCTTCTCCATGGCCTGGCGGCGGTCCTCGCAGCGCTGCTTGGCCTTGGGGATGGAGACCATGCTCAGCCAGACCCAGATCACCACGCCCGCGGCCGTCAGCAGCACGCCACCGAGGATGGTCAGCAGCCGCGGCAGCGGCGTGCGCTCGACCGGGCGGTGTTCCGGGGGAAGCAGGTTGATTTCGATCATCTGCCCGTACTCCCCCTACATTCCCGCGAGGCGGCTGGCCAGGCCCACGGCGACGGCCAGCTTCGCGCCGTTGGCGCCCAGCTGGGAGACCTGCTCGGAGAGGTCGGACGTGTCCAGCGCCTCCAGCGGATCCCAGATCTTGGCCTCCAGGCCGAGGACCTCGGAAAGCATCTTGTCGGCCTCCGGGAAGAGCACGCTCCCGCCGGAAAGGCAGACCTCCTGTACCTGCTGATCGAACTGGTTCTCGTAGTAGTCGAAGGAGAGCCGGACCTCGCTGCCGATGTCCTCGAGCACGCTGGAGAAGGCCTCCTTCATGCTCTCCAGCGCCTGGCCCGGGTCCTCCTTCATGTGCTCGACGTCCTCGGGGGACTCGCCGAAGCGCTTGGCCAGGGTCTCGGTCACGTCGTTGCCGGCCACGTAGAAGTCGCGGGTGAAGTGGCTGGTGCGGCCCCGCAGGATGTTGATGCTGGTCTTGGCCGCGCCGATGTCCAGGAGGGCCCGGACGGTGTTGTCCTCCTGGCCGACGCGCAGCGCCCGGGCGTCGTAGGCGTTGCCCAGGGCGAAGTAGTCGCAGTCGATCACCACGGGGGTCAGGCCGGCCCGCTGGATCATGGTCACGTGCTCGTCGATGACCGAGCGCTTGACCGCCACCAGCAGCACCTTGACCTGGCCGCCGGGCGACGGGGCGGCGCCGTCATCAACCTTCTGGCAGTCGAGGATGACCTCGTCGACCTCGAACGGGATGTACTTGTCGGCCTCGTAGGTGACGGCCCGGCGCAGTTCCTCGTCGGGCACGTTCATCATGGGAACGTACCGGACGATGACCGACCGGCCGCTCACGGCGGTGACCACCCGCTTGGTCTTGAACCCGCCTGCCGAAAAGGCCTCGGCCACGGCATCCATAACGCGGTCCGGGGATGCCACGCGGGCCTGGCTGAACCCGGTCAATGCCAGGGTCGAGCCGGAACGCGAAACCTCCACGGCCTTTACGCTGTGGGAGCCTATGTCTAGGCCGACTATGCTTTTGCTTCCGCCGAACATGTTCCTCCCCGGCCAGAAGTCATGCCATGTTGCCGCGAGGCTATTGGACCCGCCGATTATAGAAATCGGCCCCACCATGTCAAGACCGGATTTCCGGCCGGGCGCCGGCGGCAGTCCGGCCTTCGGGCCACAAGCCCGGGACCCCGCCGGAGTCCCGGACTGGAATCGCACGGGGTTGGCTCTATCATTACCTTAATTCCAGGCCAAGGGGGCACAAGCTGTGAGCGACGTTGAACGGCTTCGTCGGGCGTTTGCGGATGGTTCCCTGGTCGCACCCGGGGGGCCCGGGCCGACGTTGCCCGACTTCAGCCGCGCCCTCTATACCCTGGCCGGGGCGCCGGGGGCGGAGCTCTCCGCCGAGGCCCGCCGGCTCCAGGGGCTGATCGGTCCCGCCGAACACTACGTTCTGGTGCTCCTTGACGGCCTCGGAGGCGCCATGCTTGACCGCGCCCCGGCCGGCGGCTTCCTCCGCAGCCGCCTGGCGGCCACCCTCCGGACGGTCTGGCCGTCGACCACCGCCGCCGCGCTCACCGCCCTGGCCACCGGCGAGTGGCCCGGACAACACGCGGTCCCCGGCTGGTGGGTGTGGCTCGACCCGCCGGGGCTGTCCGCGGAGGTCGTGCCCTTCGTGGAGCGCTTCGGCCGGAAGCCGCTCGGGGAGCGCGGCGTCCGGCCCGAGGAGGTATTCACTGTCCCCTCGGTGGTCGCGCGGCTGGGCCACGAACCGCTGGCGTTGATGCCCGCGGAGATCGCCGCGAGCGTCTACTCGCGCTACTGCTCCGGCGGAACACCCACGGCCGGGTACGGGAAGCTCGACGCCGCGGTCGGCCGCGTCCTCGAGCGGGTGTCGGGCGCCAGCCGGCCGAGCTTCACCTACGTCTACATCCCGCACCTCGACGGCGCCTGCCACGATTACGGGGTGGAATCCCCCCAGGCGCTCGGGCTGCTGGCCCAGCTTGACGCCATGCTCGGCATCCTGGCGGAGCGGCTTTCCGGCCGGGCCCGGATCGCCGTGACCGGCGACCACGGGCTGGTCGACATCCCGCCGGAACGCTCGCTCTTCCTCGACGAGGGCAATCCGCTCCTCGATCACCTCCGGAACGTGCCCAACGGCGAGTCGACCGCGCTGCTGCTCCACTGCAAGCCGGGACGCGAGGCGGCCTTCGCCGCCGGGTTCCGGGCGCGTTACGGCGAGCTCTTCGGGCTGCTCTCCGCCGCGGAAGCCGAGGCGCTCGGGCTCTTCGGCCCCGACGGGCTTTCGCCGCTGGCCCGCGCGCGGGTGGGGGATTTCGTGGCCTTCGCCTGGCGCCCGGCGGCGCTCTACTACCGGCCGCGCGTTGGCGAGGTCCACGTCCACCGCGCCTGCCACGCCGGCCTCTCGCCGGCGGAGATGCTGGTGCCGCTCATCCTGGCATAGGGAGAAGCCGCCATGCGCGCGACGAGAGGGAAGCAGCGGGCCGTGGTGCTGCTCAGCGGGGGGCTCGACTCGGCCACCGTTCTGGCCATCGCCCGGAGCCGGGGCTTCGAGGTCCACGCCCTGAGCTTCCGCTACGGCCAGCGGCACGGGGCGGCGGAGCTGCGCTCGGCCCGACGCCTCGCCCGGCGCCTGGGGGCCGCGCGGCACCTGGTGGTCGACGTGGGCCTGGGCCGCTTCGGCGGCTCGGCGCTGACCGGGAACCTGGCCGTCCCCAAGGGGCGGACGCTGCGAGCCATGGGCCGGGGCATCCCGGCGACCTACGTGCCGGCGCGCAACACGGTCTTCCTGTCGCTGGCCATGGCCTGGGCGGAGGTCCTGGGCGCCGCCGACGTCTTCATCGGGGTCAACGCCCTGGACTACAGCGGCTACCCCGACTGCCGGCCGGAGTACCTGCGGGCCTTCCGGCGGATGGCCCGGCTGGCCACCCGCGCGGGCGTCGAGGGCCGGACGGAGCTCCGCATCCATGCCCCGCTGCTGCGCCTGACCAAGGCCCAGATCATCCGCCGCGGCCTGGCGCTGGGCGTGGACTACTCCCTGACCAGCACCTGCTACGACCCCGACTCGCGCGGCGCGGCCTGCGGCCGCTGCGACGCCTGCCGGCTGCGCCTCAAGGGCTTCGCCGAGAACGGCTTGGCCGACCCGGGGCGGTACCGCAATAGGGGTCAGGGGCCTTTTCCGTCGAAGCTTAAGCCGGCCCGGGGCACCGGAGGAAACTCCTGACCCTTTCTCCCAACCAACGTGCAAGGGCCTCTACAGACTACCAGACCCCGACTGCCGACTACTTCCCGAGCATTTCGAGCTGCTCACGACAGAGCGGGGCGAAGACGCTTTCGGGCCGGCGCACCAGGAATGATTCCAGCAGTCGCCGGGCGCGGGCCAGATTGGGCGGCCGGCCGAAGGGCTCCCTCTGCAGGCTCTGAGCGCGGGACAGAGTCGCCGGACCGCACAGGCCCGAGGCCGACAGGGCCGTCAAGTCTTCGTCCTCTCCACTCCGCGGATCGCTGAGTTCATAGACCAGCCGGCAGTCGACGCCCACCCGCCCGCAGGTCCTGTCCGGCCCTTCCGCGAGGACCACCTTTGCCCAGATGTACGGTGGAATGGAAACATCCGCCGCCACCTTGGATTTGTCACGGAATGCCTTCTTGAGCCGGGCGAACGCCTCAGGCTCCGGCTGGAGGTAGCATCGCATCCGGTTGGTCAGCAGCGTGCCGCGCCAGACTTGTTCGCCACGCAGGATTGTGCCCGGCTGTCCGGCTATGGTGTTTCGGCCAGCGTTGTAGCAGACGAGCTCCAGCCAGACCTCATAGATCCTCCCCGGCACAAGCTCGGAAGCCGGGGCTGCCACTATCTTCATCTCGTGGCGGGCTTCGCGCGGAGGAACGGCCGTTGCTTCGTCCTCCCAGAGCATGGGAGGGAAGTTGGTCATCAGCCTGACGGGCTCCCCCGTCGGGAGACCATCCTTGGAGCTGAGTTCCTGAAACCAGACACCGGCTGCGTACGTCGTGGTCTTGGTGGGCAGGTAGGTGGTTCGCCTGGAGAGATTTGTGAACCTCACGCAGAAGGCAAATGGCACGTCCGGAGTGAGAACGGTGTCGTCCATCTGGAGGCCGGCCACCACATCGTCGCGGTTCTTCTGCCTGTCATCAGAACTGCTTTGGGATCGACAACCGGCCGCAGTGCCAAGCACCAGGACTCCCAGACATAGCGCACAAGTCACCCGCATGCTTTGTCCTCCAGGCAAGCAACAGACGCCGGAAGACGGTTTCTGTCGTTCGAAATCACCTCGGCGTCAATTGGCCTGCCAGACGAAGGCCAAGGTGATGCCGTTCCAGAAGAGGCATAGGAACGTGAAGACTCCGATGACGCCGGCGCGCGGGATTCAAGGCCGAAAATCGTGCGGACGGACCTCCCGGAGGCCTTCGGAAGAGGTCAACCTGCTGCCGGACAAAGTGATACTGTGGTCCGACCCCGACGGCCCCGACGGTCCGGTCCGGTCACGCCGACGGTCACGACCCCGACGGCCCCTTGCGCAAAGGGTCCTCCATGATTGCCGCGTCGGCGGGCTGCCACTTGCGCACACCGAGCAGTTCCGGGTTGTCGACCCAGAGCACCAGATAGGGATTCTTCGCCTCGCGCTTCCGGAGCATGACCAGGAAGGGCCGGTCGAAGACGAGGTCGCGGACCCGGGCGATGCACGTCGCGATCACGATTTCGGACGTGAGCTCCGCGCCTTTCTCGTCCAGTCGGAAACGGATGCCCTGCCTGGCCGCGGCCAACTGCTTCCCGGCCACCTTCGGGTCCGGCGACGCGATCGGCTGGCCGCAGAGCTCGGCAAAGTCGTGGACGACGTCGAAGTCGATCACCGGGATCTTGAGGTCGGCATACTCGTCCAGACCGGTCTCGGGCTTGGCCGCCGCCATGCGCCTGCCGACGGTCTCGACCAGTTCCTTGAGCGTGGCGGCCGGCGGCACCTTGGCCAGGATCAGCTGGTCGCCTTTGGCACGAGTGTCGATCTCGATGATGAAGTCGTCCTTGCCCTTGTAGTCGTAGAGGTGCACTTGAGCGGCCGTCTTGCGCTCGTACTCCACGCTGGGCAAATACTGGGATATGCCGAAGCAATCCACCCGTGCCCCGCGGAAAGACAGGTAGGGCCCCAGCCGCTCGAAGGCCCACTCGTAGGGCAGGCTCTTGCGGAAGCAGGCGTAGACAGCCAGTTCGCCGGGTGGCGCCGCCTCGGCCATCGCCAGCAACTTGGGTGCGAAGCCGGCCCCGAACTTGCGCTCGATCTCTTTCCGGAGCTGCTTGGCCGTCGCCGGACCGCCCGGGCCGGCCAGGGCCACGAGCGCGTCCTCTTCCAGGTCGCCGCGGCCCACGTCCTGCCGGTTGAGCAGGCCGACCAGCGGCGGTTCCTTTTCCATGCGAACCGGCCCGCCGGCCAGGCCGCAGAGCTCGTTCCAGGCGATCTGTGCGGTGGCGCACCAGACCAGGTTCCGGTCCGCGACTATGGGCGTGTCGAGGTGCGCTACCACCACCGTGTGCCGCAACTCGCCGGACTCGACGGCCAGGGCCGCCGGCCCGATGGTCAGGTCCGGCTGCTTGGGGGCATACGGGTCGGGTGCCGTCACGGCGAAGAACTTCAGCAGCACCCAGAAGCCTATCGCGATCAGCCCGGCGGCGGCGGCCAGGGAGATCAGGACGCGGCGTAGCCAGTGGCGTTGGGCCATGGGAGTCTCCTCTCAGTCGGGAAGAACGGCGATTGCCCCGGCAGAGTTTGGCATATTCCTTGGCCAGTTGAAACCGATAGCATGCGGTAACCGCTCCCAGCGCGGAATTCAGGCCTAGAACCGCGCGCAAGGGCCTCAGCAAGGCCTCCAGGAGAGATTAACCCACTGCAGGACTATCAGATGCCGTGGCGCGCCACCCGACATCACTCCAACTGCTCACGGATGCAGGGCACAAAGACACTCTCGGGGTGGTGCCAGAGAAACGACTCAAGCAGCCGACGGGCGCGGTACCGCGCTCCGGCGTCCGCCCCAAGCAGGCCCGACACGAGCAATCTGGCGCGAGAAGCCACCGCCGGTCCGAGCAGCCCCGAAGGCGGCGCCGTCATCAACAGCTCATCGCTCCCTATTTGCGGATCGCCCAACTCACAGAGCCTGTAATCGGCAGTCACCCGGCCACAACTCTTGGACGGCTCTTCGGCGAGAACCAGCTTGGCCACGACATAGAGTTGAACCCTGGCGTTCGCCGGAAGCTTGAGTCTTTCATGAAACTCGCGCTTGAGCTTGGCGAAGGCTTCAGGCTCCGGCTGGAGATAACAGCGGAGCCGATTGGTCAGCACCTTGCCACGCCAGACTTCCTCCTCGGGCACCTTCTTGCCCGGTCGCCCGACTAGCGTCGTCGTGGCCCGGTTGTAGTAGGACAGTTCCAGCCAGATGTCGTAGGTTCGACCGGGCTTGAGCTCGTCGGCCGGAGACCACACTATCAGTGCTTCATGACGCGAGTCTCCGGCGGGGATGGCCACCGCTTCGTCTCTCAAGAGCACGGAGCCGAAGTTCGTCCAACGAGGTTTCGGCGCCCCCGTCGGAAGACCGTCTTCGGGGCTGAGCTCCTGAAACCACACTATCGCCGTGGACAGCAGACTCCTCATGGTCACATAGGCTGTGCGCGGCGAGTGGTTGGTTATCTTCACGCAGAAGGCGAACGGCACATCCGGCGTCAGGATGGTGTCGTCCGCCTGAATGCTGGCCAGCAGGCCCTCGCCACTCTTCTGAGCGTCGGCAGAGTCGCCTTGGGATCGACAACCGAGCGCAGAGCCAAGCACCAGGACTCCCAGACATATTGCACCCGTCGCTCGCATGCTTTGTCCTCCAGGCAACCAACAGACGCCGGAAGGCCGTTTCTGTCGTTCGAAATCACCTTGGCGTCAATAGGCCACCGGTGTGTCCGGACCTACTCCCACTCAATCGTCCCCGGCGGCTTGGAGGTCAGGTCGTAGACCACCCGGTTGACGCCGCGGACCTCGTTGATGATCCGGTTGGAGATGGTGGCGAGGAGTTCGTAGGGCAGCCGGACCCAGTCGGCGGTCATGCCGTCGGCCGAGTCGACGCAGCGCAGCACGAGCGCGTTCTCGTAGGTGCGCTCGTCGCCCATGACACCGACGGTCTTCACCGGCAGGAGTACCGCGAAGGTCTGCCAGAGCTTGTCGTACCAGCCGGACTTCTTCATCTCCTCGACCACGATCCAGTCGGCGGCGCGGAGCACGTCGGCGCGCTCGCGGGTGACCTCGCCGAGGATTCTGACGGCCAGGCCCGGCCCCGGGAAGGGCTGGCGGTTCACGATGCCGTCGGGCAGCCCCAGCTCGCGCCCGAGCACCCGGACCTCGTCCTTGAAGAGCAGGCGCAGCGGCTCCAGGAGCTCCAGGCCCATCCGCGCCGGGAGCCCGCCGACGTTGTGGTGGCTCTTGATCACCGCGGTCGGCCCGCCGTGCGCAGCTACGGACTCAATGACGTCCGGGTAGAGCGTGCCCTGGGCCAGGAACTTCACGCCCTTCAGCTTCCTGGCCTCCTCCTCGAAGACCTCGACGAAGACCCGGCCGATGACCTTGCGCTTCTTCTCCGGGTCGGTGACGCCGGCGAGCTCCTTGAGGAACCGGTCGGCGGCGTCGATGGCGTGGAGGTGCGGGCCGAAGTCCTTGCCGAAGGTGTCCTTGACCCGCTTGAACTCGTCGCGGCGCAGCACGCCGTTGTCCACGAAGATGCACTCGAGCTGCGCGCCGATGGCCCGGTGGATCAGGAGCGCGGCCACCGCGCTGTCCACCCCGCCGGACAGGCCCAGCACCACCCGGTGGGAGCCGACCCGCTCGCGGATGCCGGCCACCGACTCCTCGATGAAGGACTTGACCGTCCAGTCGCCCTTGAGGCCCGCGCACTTCTTCAGGAAGTTCCTGAGGAAGAGCCGGCCCTGCTCGGTGTGGCTGACCTCCGGGTGGAACTGCACGCCCCAGAAGCGGCGCTGCTCGTCGGCCACCGCGGCGGCCGGGGCGTCCTTGGTCTGGGCCAGCACCCGGAAGCCCTTGGGGAGCCTCTCCAGCCGGTCGCCGTGGCTCATCCAGACCACGGTGTTCCGCTTGCGGAGGCCGTCGAAGAGGCAGCCCGCGGCCTTGACCTTGAGCTCGGTCCGGCCGAACTCGCGGGCCCGGGCCTTCTCCACCCGGCCGCCGAGCACGTGGGTGGCCATCTGCACGCCATAGCAGATGCCCAGCGTCGGGATGCCCAGGTCGAAGTACTCGCGGGGCAGCAGCGGCGCGCCCCGATCGTAGACGCTCCGCGGCCCGCCGGTGAAGATCACCGCGGCCGGGGCGAGCCGCCTGATCTCGTCGAGGCCGATGGTGTAGGGCCGGATCTGGCTGTAGCAGTTGAACTCGCGCACCCGCCTGGCGATGAGCTGGGCGTACTGCGAGCCGAAATCGAGGATGAGGACCAACTGATGGTCGGTCTTGCGAGCCATGATCTTCTCTCCGTCAGTCGGCGCCGCCGTCGCGGCCTTCCAGGCGGTAGTTGGGGGCCTCGTGGGTGATGGCCACGTCGTGCGGGTGGCTCTCGGCCAGGCCCGCCCAGGAAATGCGGATGAAGCGGCCCTTCTCGCGGAGCTCGGCCAGGTTCCTGGCGCCCACGTAGCCCATGCCGGCGCGCACGCCGCCGCAGAGCTGGTAGACGTACTCGCCGAGCTGGCCCTTGAAGGGCACGCGCCCCTCGATGCCCTCCGGGACGAGCTTGTCGCGGCGGGCGCCGGCCTGGGAGTACCGGTCCGAGGAGCCCTCGACCATGGCGCCGAGCGAGCCCATGCCCCGGTAGGTCTTGAAGGACCGGCCCTTGTAGATGACGATCTCGCCGGGGCTCTCCTCGGTGCCGGCGAAGAGGTTGCCGATCATCACCGAGCTGGCGCCGGCGGCCAGGGCCTTGGTGATGTCGCCGGAGAACTTGATGCCGCCGTCGGCGATCACCGGCACGCCCGAACCCTCGGCGGCCCGGACGCACTCGAAGACCGCGGTGATCTGGGGGACGCCGATTCCGGCGATCACCCGGGTGGTGCAGATCGAGCCCGGCCCGATGCCGCACTTGACCGCGTCGGCGCCGGCGTCGACCAGGGACTTCGCGCCGTCGTAGGTGGCGACGTTGCCGGCGACGATGTCCCGGTCGAAGGCCTTGCGGTAGCGGCGCACCGCCTCGGCCACCCGGCGGGAGTGCCCGTGGGCGGTGTCGACCACGATCAGGTCGACGTCGACCTCGCGCAGCGCCGCGACGCGCTCGTCGTCGGTCACGCCCACGGCCGCGCCGACGATTAGGCGCCCGGAGCCGTCGCGGGCGGCCAGCGGGTACTGCCGGGTCTTGTCGATGTCCCGGCGGGTGATGAGGCCGGCCAGGCGGCCGTCGCCGTCGACCAGGAGCAGCTTCTCGACCTTGTTCTTGTTGAGGATGCCCTCGGCCTGGTCGAGGGTGGTGCCCGGCGGGGCGGTGACCAGCCGGCGGGTCATCACGTCCTTGACCCGGGTGGTGCCGGACTCCTCGAAACGCAGGTCGCGGCGGGTGAGGATGCCGACCACCTTCTTGTCGCCGTCGACCACCGGCAGCCCGGAGATGTTGTGGGCGCGCATCAGCTCGCGCACCCGGGAGATGTTGTCCTCCGGCGACAGGGTCACCGGGTCGGGGATGACCCCGTGGGCCGAGCGCTTGACCTTCTCCACCTCCCGGGCCTGCAGCTCCGGCGGCAGGTTCTTGTGGATGATGCCGATGCCGCCCTCCTGGGCGATGGCGATGGCCAGGCGGCTCTCGGTGACCGTGTCCATGGCCGCGGACGAGATGGGGATGTTGAGCTTCACGTTGCGGGTGAAGCGGGTGGAGAGGTCGGCCTCCTTGGGAAGCACGCCGCTCTCGCCGGGCAGCAGCAGGACGTCGTCGAAAGTGATGCCCTCGCCGATGATCTTCTCGTTCATCCCTGTCTCCCAGTGCTGCCCGACGGGCGGCACAGAGCAGGCGAGCGGTCGATCAGGTGATCAGGCGAGAAACGAGCCTCGCCTGCGGTCTCCTGCTCCCCAACTCTCCCGCTCACCCCAAAAGCACACCGGCGCCCGCCGTGGAGCGGCCGCCGGACAGTCCGCAATCTGCTTGGTGTTACCATATAGCCACTCTATGCAGCAGGCACGGGGAGTCAAGAGAAAAGTAGGACACCAACCTTGCGCGGCCCGGCGGGCCGGACACCGAGTTCCCGGCCGGCTACCCGCCCGCGCCCAGCCGGGCCCAGAGGACGACGATGACCACGGCCATGAGCACCACCACCAGGCCCATGACCGCCAGGGCCACCTTCATCCACAGGTTGTGGCGCTTGAGGACGTCGAGCTCGTTCTCGCGGCGGTCGCGCTTGGAGCGCTCGATCTTGAAGGCCCGCAGGATGGTGGACCGCCCGGCGTCCAGCCGCGGGGCCTTGGGGTCCTGGCCCATCTTGACGTACTCGAGGTCCTCGAAGAGCTCCTCGATGGTCGCGTAGCGGTCGGCCGGGTTCTTGGCCATCATCCGCTCGAGGACGGCGCAGATGCCCTCGCCGAGCGAGGGGTTGAACTCCCGGGGCGAGGGCAGCTCGGCGCGGATGTGCTTGCGCATCACCGCGGAGCCCGTGCCCTCGAACGGCGGGTTGCCCACCAGCATGTGGTAGAGCGTGCAGCCCAGCGAGTAGACGTCCGAGCGCCAGTCGATGTCCTCGGTGCCCATGGCCTGCTCGGGCGAGATGTAGTCGGGCGTGCCCAGCACCTCGCCGTCGGGGGCGAGCAGGGCGTCGAACTTGGACTTCACGAAGCCGAAGTCGCCGAGCTTGGCGATGCCCGACTTGGTGAGCATGATGTTGCCGGGCTTGATGTCGCGGTGGACGATGTCGAAGCGCTTCATGTAGGAGATGGCCCGCAGCACCTGCAGCGCGATGTTCAGCGCCCGGTCCTGGTCCATGGGGCCGTCCCGGTTGATGATGTCCTCGACGGTCTCGCCGTCGATGTACTCCATCGAGAAGTAGAGCAGGTCGCCCTGGCGGCCGACGTCGTAGACCTGGATGAGGTTCTGGTGCGACAGGCGCCCGGCCAGGCGCGCCTCCAGCAGGAAGCGCTTCTTGAACTCCTCGTCCTTGATCCACTTCTTGTGGAGGACCTTGAGGGCCACCGGCCGGCCCATGGTGATCTGGCGGGCCTTGTAGACCACCCCCAGGCCGCCTTCGCCGATGGTGCTCATGATCTCGTAGCCGCCGATGCGCTGCGGGCTGGTCTTGCCCTCGTCGCGGGCCAGGCGCTCGAGCGCGGTGTTGAGCGCCCGGGTGGCCTCGGCGGTCATGTAGCCCTTCTCGACGACGACCTCGTCCGGGCGCTTGGGGCGCCCGGCGGCGGTTTCGCTCTCGGCGAGCTTCTGGCACTCCTCGGCCTGGGCCTCGGTGAGCAGGCCGTTCTCGATGGCCAGCTGGGTGAACGTCTTGGGAGACATGGTCCTCCGTCCCGAGCCGCCGCCGGCGCCCCTCGTCCGCCGCGGCGGCCCGCCGGTATTTCTACACCAAACGCCCCCCCCGGTCAACCGGCGCACCCGGCGCCAGAGGTTGCGCGCCGGTCCGGAGGGGGCATAATCGCCGTCCAGGAGGTGTCCGATGCGATTCAGCTGCGCGCCCGCGATCCTGCTTTTCGCCCTGGCCGCCCTGACCCCGGCCCTGCCCGCGCTGGCCGGCGAGGACCCGTCGGCCCCCGCCGCCGGCCCAGGCTCCGCCGACTTCAAGCCCGGCGCGCTGAAGCTCCCGCTCACCGTCCACGAGAGGAGCGGCGTCGAGCGCAAGGGCGTGGTGGTCTCCTCCGGCGTGCCCTTCCCGCCCCGCTTCCTCCCGGACGTGAGCAAGCTCGCCGTGGTCGACAAGGACGGCAAGCCGGTCGTGAGCCAGGCCAGCCCCATGGTCAAGTGGCACAAGCCGGCCTACGACGACTCCGTCCAGTGGGCGCTGGTCAGCTTCGCGGCCGACGTGCCGGCGGGCGGCACGGCCACCTACTACCTGACCGACGACGGCAAGGCCGCCGCCCCGGCCTCGCCGCTCAAGGTCGCCAAGGCCGAGAAGGAGATCACCGTCGACACCGGCGCCGCCAAGTTCGCCGTGCCGCTCGACGGCGAGAGCCTGCTCTCATCGGCAAACGTCGGCGGCAAGAACGTTCTCGGCCCCAAGGGCCTGCAGTGCGTCATCACGGCCGGCGACTGGCCGGACCGCAGCGTGAAGGCCGGCGACAAGCACACGGCGACCCACGACGCCAAGGGCGTGGCCGTGGAGGAGTCGGGGCCGGCACGCGTGGTCGTCGCGGTCAAGGGCCAGTTCAAGCCCGGCGACAAGGACGGCAAGTTCTACGGCTTCACCACCAGGCTGTACTTCGAGGCCGGCAGCGCCTCGGTGCGCGTGGTGCACACCATCTCCAACGGCCAGCTCGACCCCAAGCTCTACGGCGGCTGGCGCTACACCTACACCTGGCCCATCGAGGACGCGTCGCTCATCGCCGACCTCGCCGCCGGCGGCAAGGCCACCGTTGCCACGCTGGCCGAAGACAAGCCGCTCAGCTCGGAGGGCGAGCTCAAGGTCTACCAGGACTCCTCCGGCAACGCCAACTGGCAGAAGTTCTCGGGGGCCGCCTTCTCGGGCTACAAGGCCACCGAGGGCGACAAGGAACTGGCCGCCGGCAAGAGCCACAGCGGTGTCATGAGCGTCACGGGCGACGGAGTCGGCGTGTCCGCCGCGCTCCGCAACTTCCGCGTGGAGTTCCCGCACGCGCTGGCCGGCTCGGCCAAGCAGTTGCGCGTCGGGCTCTTCCCCGGCGAGTTCGCCGAGGCCTTCCCGATCAACGCCGGCCAGCGGAAGAGCTGGGACCTGCGCCTCTCCTTCTTCGCCGGCGCCGCGCCGGATCCGAAGAAGGAGTTCGCCATCGGCGACACGCTGCTGCTCTTCCGCCCCGACCCGGCCTGGTCGGTGCGCGCGGCCGCGGCCGGCTGCTGGCCCTACGGCCTGGGCCCGCACCCGGCCAAGGGCAAGCCGGCGCTCCGCCGCGACAAGGCCGGCCTGGACGTCGGCGAGGCCGGCTGGGACCGCTACGGGATGGTCGACAAGTCCTGGAACTCCGGCGGACACCACTGGAACGAGGAGGCCATGTACATCCCCTGGGTGCTCTGGGGCGACGGCGCCAACTTCGACCGCTACGAGGCCAGCTCGATCTGGTGCTCGGAGATGGTCGCCTTCCACTGGGACGACCCCGACCCGGCGGTCTTCTACCTGATGCTGATGGGCTGGAACGACCACGAGAACCGGGTCAAGCGCACGGCCTACCCCGGCTACAAGAGCCACGACACCTGGGGCATGCCCGACTCCGGCCACATGGGCATGATCGTCATGCACGAGTACTACTTCCTGACCGGCGACCGGCGGGCCCGCGAGGGCGTCGAGCACCTGGGGAACACCGCCCTGACCATGCTCTGGAAGTTCAACCACGACGACCGCAAGGACGGCACTGGCCCGATGGGCGGGGCCATCCCGTGGTGCAAGCGGCAGGACGCCGACGCCGACCCCAACGCCAAGTTCGACACCCGCTACGTCGGCTGGCCGCTCTTTTGCCTGGCCAACGCCTACCGGCTGACCGGCGACCCCAAGCTGCTGGCCGACTGCCGCAACGTGGCCCGCGGCTTCCGCAACACCGCGCGCTGGTCGCCGAACGGCTTCATGTGCCTGACCGTCGAGCCCAAGGGCGGAACCCGGAACCTCTACGCCTTCCAGGGGCCGTTCGAGAAGTACCGCGACCAGTCGGCCAGCCAGTGCTACGCCCACTTCCAGATGGCCCTGATGGGCCACGGCCTCTGGGAGTACTACCTGACCGCCCGGGACATCGAGGCCCTCGACCCGATCATCGGCTTCGCCGACCTGATGACCCACCACGCCATGCTCAAGGACCCCGCCGGCAAGCGCGCCGGCTGGACCTACGCCTGGGGCGACTACTGGGGCCCGTACACCTGGGAGGACGCCGGCGGCAAGAGCGGCGGCTGGCACTACAACTGCGTCGAGGTCATGGGCTGGGCCGCGGTGCTCACCGGTCGGAGCGACTACATCGAGGTCTGCAAGGACGCGGTCGCCCAGTACGGCCCGGGCTTCGACATCTCCGCCGGGGTGATGGGCGCGCAGTTCAAGCCGGAGCCGGCGGCCGCGGCGGTGACCGACCTCAAGGCCGAGGCGACCGGCGGCGGCAAGGTCAAGCTCACCTGGACCGCCCCCGCCGGCCCCGGCAAGGCCGCCCGTTACCAGGTGAAGTCCGCCACCTCCAAGATCGTCGAGCGCGTCGCCGGCTGGCCGGACCGCACCGAGCCGCTGCCCAAGGATGCCAAGGAGTGGGAGGCCCGCGTCGCGGATTTCCACAAGAAGCAGCGCGCCTTCTGGGCGGCGAACAACCTCCCCAACGCCCCGGCGCCCGGAGCGGCCGGCAAGGCCGAGACCATGGAGGTCTCGGGGCTGGCTCCCGGAACCACCCACTTCGCGCTCAAGAGCTGGACCGCCGGCGACAGCATGAGCGAGATCTCGAACGTGGTTTCTGTTGAGGTGAAGTGAACCACGGTCTGCCGGGGAGTGTGACGATGCGCCTATCGAAAGCAGTCATCCTGAGCGTCCTCCTGGCCGCTGGCATGGGCTGCCGGTCTGAGGAGGCCGGGCCGTCGTCTCCGGGGGATAGGATCAATCCTCCAGACACCACCTGGCTGGTTCCCTGGGGTGGAGAGGCGATCTTTGATTGCTGGAAGTTCATGGGGGTGCCGAAGCAGTTCTATTTCCGTCGCGTTGGGAAGCAGGAGCTCTTTTGCACCGATCGCGATGGGAAGGTCATCTGGAAGAAGGCCGTTTCCGGCGAACCGCTCTGGGACTTCGAATGCAACGTGCGGGCGCTCATAGTCAATGGCGAGGCATCGGCAACCATCACCTGGATATCCCCGGACACCGGGGCAGAGGGGCAGAGAGTCGAAGTCAAGATGTCTCCGCCCTATCACTCCGTGGAGTTCCTCCTTGGCTCGGCGGAAGGGGATCTCCTTTGCAGATGGGATGAAGGCGTGCACCCGCCGGGCGAATTGTCCGAGCGCACGGGGGCTCTGCTGCGGTTCTATGCCGACGGCAAGCCGGTCAGCACCTGGGATCCGAGGAAGAACGGATACAGTCTGCGCCGTCAGCGTGGTCTGGGCCGAGCCGCAGGCGGCGTCTACACCGCCATCGGGGAGAAGGACGAGCGCGAGGCCCGGTTGACCTTCAGCCGGCAGGGAGAACTGCTTAAAACCGAAGCGGTCGATTACTGGGAAGAGCTGCCTGCATACGCTGGCCAACGCCGAAGCGGGCCCGCCCATTTCGGATACCAAATCAAGAAGAAGACCCTGGAGGTCACACGGGAGAAGGTCATTCCCAACATGAGCAATGGCGCGACGTTCGACCGAAAGGGCCAGCCGGTACCCGCGACCGTTCTGTGGTCTGTCGAGGCCGAGCGGGAAATATGGGGCGTCAGCGCCGAGAGCAACGGGGCTCTCTTCCTCCTGACCGCAATTCCAACTGTGACCGGAGGCGACTGGGACGTCGTCCAGGTTGACATGGAGAAACGCAAGGTGGTGGCTACGACGCGACTGGGGCCCGCGGGGCACTTCCTGATGGGGCCAGAGGACGACTGCATCTATGGAGCCCACGGCATCAAGCCCGACAAACCGGGGGGCAGCCCCCAGAGGGTGCTCCGAAGTCACAAGCTGGCCGCCACAGCGGTGGAGACCAAGTGAACCGCTCCGAGATCATCTGGCGCGACGGCGCCGACAGCTACTCGACCTCGGTGCGCCTGCCGAAGAGCGGCACCGGCGAGGCCGAGCGCGTCGGGGCGGGCTTCGCCGAGCGGGTCCGGGGCCTGGCCGGGGAGTGCTTCCCGTCACTCAAGGGCTACAGCCTGGAGTTCGACCCCTCGAGGAACGGCGAGGCCTCTGGGCGCATCAAGCTCCGCGACTTCGAGGCCAGCTTCCGGATCTCCGCCGGGCAGGACAAGAGCTACGGAGCCGACGGCCAGCTGCACAGCTGCAGTTCGCTGCTCTTCGATGCCGAAGCCCGGATCATCTCGCTGGGCCGGGCGGAGAAGACCTATGATTGGATCGCGCTCGTCTGCGGCCTGATCGGCGGTGCGGCCTTCGCCGTGCTCTTCTTCTTCCTGCGCGACCTGGCGCTCCGGGCCTTCCACGTGATCGTCTACCCGGCCGCGGCGGTGATCGCCTTCCCGGTGGTCGGGCTCGCGCTGGGCGGCTACCTCGGCCACTTGATCGGCGGCATCGTCGCCCGGCGGATGGGCGCCCGCACCGCCCGGGACGAGAGCGTGGTGGCCGCGTCGGCCGACTGGGACGCATTCGTGACCCGGGCCGGACGGCTGGTGGACAAGCTGAGGGAGTAGGGTAGCATCGAGGCAGGAGGACCTCTGATGATCGAAGACAGTGGCCTGCTTTCCCAACTTGGGCCCGCGTTCGGCACCAAGTGTCTGGGGATCGGACAACACCGGGTCCTCCATGCGAAGGACCGCAACCAGCGCTTCTGTATCTCATCCTTGTGGATGGCACTAATCAAGCCCGCGTTTGACCCGCCGTCGGTCCTGGCGGTAGCGCATACCGACTCTGGCACTAAGGCGCTCTACGTCGAACGAAGAGGCGATCCAGCTGTTCCCGGAACCCACGTTCTGGCTGTCCCGATGGCAGACTGGGAAGACGAGTTGCTGCCGGCGGTGAAGGAGATCAACCTGTTCCCGCAGGTGGATACCCTGACGCTCGATGGGATATCGTACCAGTTGCACACCGAAACCGTCGGCTTGGCCGCGGACTTCAGGTTCGGCAACCCTCGCGAGGCCCAGTTGTTGGCCGTCGAACAAGCCCTGCTGAGATCCGCCAGGGCCGTTGTCGCGGCCCAGGCCTCCTTTGTGAAAGCCGAGAGCGCAGCAACCGACGGCCTCGGATTCAAACCTGGCTCCTCCATGACTGCGGACGAGTTGGTCTATGGTGCCGCCAACTTCCAGGCCTGGCAGAAGGAGATCCAGAACTGCGACGCCTGCCTCAAGACATGGCAACGGTACGCTGCGGACAGCCAGAAGAGTTCCGTCAAGTGATAGGGTGAGAAGATGGAAGCCCTGTACACCACGGTCTTCTGGGTGCTCATCGGCGTTATCACCCTGCCGCTGGCTGCCCTTGTCGTGTTCCTGGTGTTCTCGGATTACCTGGAGCGCCGCCACCTCTCCAAGCAGAGATGTCCGGCATGCAACTCCCCCTACGGCCGGCCGGCCGCGCGCCGTGCATTCAAGAACGGACCGATCGATGACGGGCAATCGCGCGATGCGGCCAACGAGGAGTTGGTGTTTCGTGTGCGCGCTCTTGCGGTGACGCGCCCAAGGTGTGAGGCTCAAGCGTACTACTATCCGGAGACCCGAGTTGTCTCTCTGGAGAACAACATCGTTCTGGGCATACCGGAAAGCCGACGCCCGCTGCCGCCGACTGGGACGCCTTCGTGACCCGGGCCGGACGGCTGGTGGATAATCTGAGGGAGTAGGGCGGCGGGCGAACAAGGTTGGAGGTGCGGAATGGACAAGTCCCCGGGGACATCCAAGTTGGGAACTCGTGCGGCGATGAGGATCACGCTATTTGGCCTGGCCTGCGCGGTTGTCACCGCCGGCCTTCTGCTCTCCAGGACTCCGGCCGCAGCTGGCGCGGAGGAAGCATGAGTGTCATTGCGGCAGCAGGCCGAGATCGAGTACCTCTCCCCTCACTTGGCGGCTCTGACCTTCACCGCCCCGAACTCGCGGACCATTTCGCTGGTGCGGGTCAGCCGTGACGACCCACCCAAGTTCGAGCAGGTGCTGACCGTGCCGCCGCACTCGGTGCTGCTCAACTCCGACGATGAGGGTCGGGCGGGCTGCATGCAGTTCAATGACCGGGGCAAGCCGGACCGGATCGTGCTGGTCAACAACCGGGGCAAGGTCGTCAGGGACATGCGCGTGGAGAACCGTCCCTGCTTCCTGGGAGAAGCCGGCTATCTGGCCGGGACCGCGGATCACGCCATCAACCTTTTCCCGCCGGTCGACTTCGTCTTCTACGACATGAAGAGCAGGAAGCTCGGCTCATACGCGAAGGAGCGCTGGACCATCCGGGAGAGCACCATCTCCAGGGCCGGAGACTTCGCAACCATCATCGGGCCACTGGACCTCAAAGCGGACAACCGCTTCCTCTGGTTCTCTCCCTCCGGCAAACTGCATCAGGACATCGCCCTGCCGGACTGCCTCGGCAGCGCCACCGGCGAAATCCTGTTGGGGGAGGACCTGGCAGTCTTCCAGGTTCTCCTGGGCACGAAGGGGCAGCCCGTCCCGGGCGAGCCCGTCAAGCGCGCCCTGTACCTGGTCCGGCGGGAGGGACCGCCCCAGGTCCTGAATGACATCGAGGCGGTCGGCACCCCTGTGCTGGTCGGCCCGGACCGCGTCGCCTTTGTGGGCATGGACGAAGCGCGCCTCTTCGACACCAAGAATGCCCGCTGGCTGAAGCCGGTCCTGAAGTTCGGCGGACAGGTGAACCGCGGCGATCGTCTGGTGAAGGACGGCCTCCTGTGGGTCACGACTTTCAAAGACGAGAAGTACTTCGTCGAGGCCGTCTCCCTGGAGGACGGGAAGCAGCGCCTCCGCGAGGAACTGCCGGGCCTGACCGGCATGCCCTCGGGGAGGCGGCTCTTCGACGAGGGCGACGAGATCATCCTGGTCACTCCGCAGCGCCTCTTCGCCATCCCCTGCGGCGGGAAGGACCAAGCTGGCGATCGCTAAACCCGGTCGCCGCTTCGGCCGACTGGGACGCGTTCGTGACTCGGGCCGGGCGGCTGATGGATAATCTGAGGGAGTAGGCGCCGCTCGTCAGCCGTCACGCTCCGACTTGACCTTCACCGACTGGAGCTCCATGACGAGCTTGGCGGCGTTGACGATCGCGGCGCGGGCGCGGTCGGCCACCTCCAGAGACGCGACCTTGGGATACTTGGCCCGCATCCCGACCACGTCGTAGATGGAGACGTTGAACTCGCGGTCCTTCACTCTAGAAACCACGTAGGTGTGGGGGCAGTCGGTGGCGAAATAGCCCTTACCAGGGTAGTGCTTCTCCTTCTCCGCCGCCACCAGTTCCGCGGATATCTTCTGGAAGCCGGTGTTCTCGATGGCGCCCAGGATCACCGCCAGCGCAGCCGGCGAGATCTTGCCGGAGAAGGTCACATCCTCCGGTTCGGCCTTGATCCCGTTGTGCCGGGTGTAGCCCTTGACCGACAGGTCGGGGTAGATCATCACCCGGTAGAAGACCCCGTCGGAGGCCCCCAGGTCCAGGACCGGCCCCTCCTCCTTGGGCGCCTCCCGGGGTTTCTCCGGGGACTGCCCCGGAGATTCTCCGGAAGGCCGCTCCCCGGACAGGGCGAGCAGCGGGATGGCAAGCACCAGGGCGAGGATCAGGCGATTCTTCCGCATGGCTCAATCTCCTGCACGGGCTAACGCGGCCCGGGGCGGAAGGTTCAGCGGGTTGCCGGCTGGCGGCGAAGACCGCGCTGAGCGCCGTGAGAAAAGGGGGGCAGGAGTCTTTTCGCCGCCGGGGAGAAAAGACTCCTGACCCCTTTTCGCCCTCGCCCGGCGGATGGGCGCCCGGACCGCCAGGGACGAGAGCGTGGTGGCCGCCTCGGCCGACTGGGACGCCTTCGTGACCCGGGCCGGGGGGCTGATAGACAATCTGAGGGGGTAGAACGGCCCCATCGCGCTTGCACCGCATGTCGGAGCGTGGAGAATGGCGTGCGGAGGGTCTGGCGCGTATGACCCAGCGGATCACCACACTGCCCTCATCGCTTAAGGCGTCTCTGCGGCTTGCGGGCACCATCTTTGTGATTACCTGTTCCGCTGAAATGCTGGTTCTGGTCGTCGCTGGCCACCCGGTCATGAGCACGCTTGGAAGACACCTAGCCTGGCATGCCTGGCCAGCTGGCATTCTCGCGCTCCTCCTTGAGATCTTCGTGATCGCAACCCACTGGCGAATCTGGAAAAGCGCTTGGAGGGCGCAACGGAGAGAGCGGAAGCGCCCCCGAGTTGACTCATGCCCCTCGTGCGATGCGCAGGGGGCACAGCCCATAGTGTACGGGCTACCGGACGACACACTATTGGACCTAGCATGGCAGAAAAGTGTCGTGCTAGGAGGGGATGTCCTGGTCGGGGGGGAACGACTCTGGAAGTGCCCAACTTGCGAGCATGAGTGGGGAGATGAGCGCAGCCCGACTCCGGAGTACGAAGCCATGCTCCGTTTCCTGCTGGATACCTATGAGCCCACGCCCGAGAATCACAGGGAAGCCGCATTGGCAGACGAGGGCAAGAAGGATTTCCTGGATACCATCGTGCCACAGGCAGTCAAAGAAGGTGCCAGCGCAATAGTGATCGAGTCTCGCAGGGAACGGCAGAAGGCCCCAGCGACCGGCTGGGGATCATCACAGACAGCATTCCCCTACTCGCTCGCCTTCATTATTGGCGGTAGAAAGGTCCCCATGGCGCCTGCTTGGGGCACGTCAGCCCTGACTCTCTATCTTCGCCAGTTGACCGGTGCGAAGCTGACAACCAAGAAAGGACCAGAGAGCTTCTGCGCGAGCGTCCAAAGCCTCGGCCATCCTGTCCGTCTTTCCCTGGAGGCACAGCACACGCTGCAGGCGGAATCCTGGACCATCCGCATCGCCGAGCACGGCTTGACAGGGCCCATCGATGTCCCGGCCCGACTGCGAGCGCCGCTGTGCCGCTACTGCAACGAGGAGCTGGAGAGCGACACGGCCAGGCAATGCCTCAACTGCGGGATGAACTGGCACGACGAGGATATCCCCGTGTTGTCTCCCATGAAGGAACTGATCGGGGATGTCCGCATGGTCGTTGAGTTCATCAACGCCGACATCAGGCGAACGCAACCAGAGAAGGCTGAGCAGATCATCCGAGACATGGCCGAGTTCAGGAAGCACCTGCCCGTGGAGGAACTCCTATGGCATTACCTGAGTCTCTTCCTCCACGACTTCCGAGCTGGTGAGTCCATAGTCGAACGTCTCAGCGAAGTTCCTTGGAACCATCAGGACCGGAGGGTCAGGGACATCTGGGCCATGATCACCGATCCCCGGAACGAAGCACTCCTCCTGGTGCGCTACCAGAAGAGGGCCGACTTCAATGCCGAGGCCAAGAAGGAGGTCGAAGCTGCCTGGGACCAACTGCAGGAGCGACGAAGAACCAGCGGCAGGTAGCAGTGATATGGAGGAAGGCGGTGCAAAGGCCTTCTCACAGCAGGGGAAGAAGACTCTTGACCACTTCTTCCGCGGCAAAACAGCGAGGTCCGGGGCGTGGGGTGGCCCGGGGCGGCGTTGGAAAACGCCGAAGGCCCGGACGGCCGAAGGCGGTTTCCCACGCAGCGAGCGGGCAGGGATGCCCGCGAGCGGTAGCCCCGGGCCGCCCCACGCACCGGACCGGTGAGTGCCGGCTAACCGCGTCCTTGAACTCTCTCCAAAATATTCCTCGCCAGCCTGGGCAGGTCCGGGTCCCGGGCGCCCATGGTCACGATGGCGGAGCCGGGCTTGACCCTCGCGGCGACGGCCTCGACGGCCTCGGCGTAGTCCTTGACGGCGGCGGCCGGCAGGCCGGCGGCGGCGAGCTTCTCGACTAGCATCTCCGAGCGGACCGACCGGTTGGCCGTCCCGCCGGCGTCGAAGACGGGGAGGACCGCCAGGAAGTCGCCGGGCCGGCAGACCTCGCGGAACGTGGCGACGAGCTCGTCCATCATGACCGCCAGCGGCCTGAAGCCGTGCGGCCGCCAGACGGCCAGCACCCTCTCGTGATACGGCGCGAGCGTCTCCCACGCGGCCCGGATCTTCGCCGGGTTGTGGGCGAAGTCGTCGACGACCACGGCGCCGCCGGCTCTGCCCACCACCTCGAGCCGCCGGTGGATGCCCCGGAAGTCGGCGAGGGCTTTGGCAACCTCGGCCGGCTTGAAGCCGAGCCGCACGCACATGGCGGCGGCGTTCCGGGCGTTCTCGGCGTTGTGCCGCCCGGGCACGTTCACCCGGAAGGACGCGCCCTCGAACTCGAACCGGCTGCCGCCGGCGTCCAGCTGCGGCTCGAAGCCCCCGGCCTCGCCCCAGAGGACGCCGCCCGTCACCTGCGCCGCGAACTGGCGGAAGAGTCCGGTGCTCTCCTCGAGCGTGAAGTGGTCCGCCGAGACGTTGGTCACCAGCGCCCACGCCGGGTGGAAGTTGAGCAGCGAGCGGTCGCTCTCGTCGACCTCCAGGACGCACCACTTGGAGCGCCCGATGCGGACGTTGCCGACGCTGGTCTCGCTCATCCAGTTGAGCACCGGCGCGCCGTTGACCACGAAGGGGTCGGCGCCGAGCTGCTCCAGGATGAAGCCGATCATGCCGGTGACCGTGCTCTTGCCGGACGTGCCGGCCACGGCGATGCACTCCCGGCCCTCGACGATCTGGGCGAGCATCGCCGAGCGGTGGAGGACCGGCACGCCGAGCCGGCGCGCCGCCGCGATGTCGGGATTGTCGTCCTCGATGGCCGTGCTGACCACGAGCCCCGTGGTGCCGGCGGAGATGCCGCTTCCGTCCTGGGGGATGATCCTCACGCCGGCCTTCGCGAGCTTGCCGACGACGTCGAGGCAATGGCCCTGGTCGCAGAACCGGTCCGACCCGGTGACCTGGCAGCCGACCGCCGCGAGCGCCTGGGCGATGGCGTTCATCCCCACGCCGGCGACGCCAGTAAGATGGTAGTGGCCTGTCTTCATCGCGGGACATTCTCACTGTCTGGCACCGCGGTGCAAGAGCGAGTACGGCCGAACCTCCCGCGGCTCCCGTGGCGGTGATGCGATGCGCCGGTCCGGTGCACGGGGCGGGCTGGGCTCTGCGTCGAAGGTGCCCGAAGACCATGGAGGGCGAAAGGGCAGCTTCGTCGCCTTTCGACAGGCTCACGGCCATAGCCAAGGCCCTGAGCATAGTCGAAGGGCAGCTCGGAGGGCACGATGCCCTCCGAGCGGTAGAGCCCAGCCCGCTCCGTGCACCGGACTCTACCTAGGCGTCTTAGCTCTCTCTATGTCTCCTATGGCGTTCGCGGCGAAGTTCCGGTATGGATAGTTGGGATCGTCCCGGCCGCATATGGAGTGAACCCTCACGTTGAGCAGCGTCCGCAGTTCGGGCAGTGCCTCGACATAGCCCAGTCCGCCAAGGCTTCCCACCGCATTCTCCAGGCACATGTCGAGCGCGGCGCCCTGCCCACCACGACTCTCGGGAGCAGGCATGTGCGCCTTGAGCCAAGTGTGCACGGCCTGGGCGGCGCGCGCTGATTGGCAGTAGCCAAGGGCCTTGAGGACATGGCGCTGTTGCCCCGGATCGCCCTGATGCTTCTCCAGAAGGGAGAGAAGGAAATCGAGAGACGCCTCGGACCTGCACCTGGCCATTGCCTCGCAGGGCACTGATGGTGACCAGATCGCCGTCATCTCCTTGTAGTATTGGCGAATGAGGGGCTCCGCCCGCGCATCGCCGGCGTTCCCAAGACCGATCGCTGCGGCGTAGCGCTCGTTGCCATCGTTTGGAAAGCGCCGCAGGAGATGCCAGAAGAGATCCGCCTGACCGGTGTCGGGCAATCTGCAAAGAGCGAAGAAGGCACCGCGTCGCCTGTCGTTCCAGGGGCCGTCCGCCCCGCCGACGAACTGCGCAAGGACTGGAGCGGCATCCTTCATGCCGGCCTCCGCGACCACGCTCATGAGCAGGTTGAGAACAGCCTCACGCTTCTCAGTTTGGAGAGCCCGCGCGCAGGCCGGACCCGCTCCAGTGCCGAGCAAGACCAGGGCGTACCGGGCATAGCCATCCACCTCGCTTGAGCGCCCCAGAAGAGCGACTAATGGTTCAGCCGCCGCCGGGTCTCCGGTCTCACCCAGAGCCGTGGCACACCGCTCGTAGTACTCATCGGACTGGCCGGGAACCGCCGCGAACTTGGCAAGATGAGGCGTGGCCTCCGGGCCGCAGAGGTTGCCCGCGAACCAGATGAACTCCGGTTGTCCCCGGCGCAGCCTTTCTAGCACCGCCGCGGCGCCCGGCGGCCCCATGGTCTTCATGGCTGCCGGGACGGCGGCATACCCCCGTTCATCCTGGCGATAGAGGTCCAGCAGTGGCTCAATGGTTTCAGTCGCGCTCATCTCGCCGAGAATCCGGACCGCGAAGAAGCCGTCAGGCGTCGGTGCGGCGGCCATGAGGAAAGGCACGGCCTCCTGGCCCATGCTCTTGAGCTCCGTGGCGCGAAGCCCGCCCATATCCTGCGACAGTCCACCTATCAGCGTGCGGATATGGACGCTTCGGCGATGTGAACGGTAGGCCGGGATGGCAAGTGCCGAGGCCGCGATGAAGAGGGTCGCCACGCCGGCAACCCAGCGCCATCGCCTGTTCATCTCCCCGTTCTCCGCGTCGGGTTCATGCCGTTGTGAACGGATGCTTCGTCGGGAAGTTCACTGCAGGGGAAGCCGACATTGCCCAGGCACCCTCCACTCCGTGGTCCTCCGCCCCTTCAGTTGCCCCCGTATTTTCTCCTCTATACTTGTGCTACGCAAGGGCAGGGCTCGGACCACAACCATCTGCTTGCGCACCCTGCACTTGAATCTCCCCGCCGCGCCGGCAGGATGGTGGCCATGCTTCGAATCACAAGCGGGCCCTCAGCCGGAGAGCTCTCCGGCTCGACCGAACTCAAGCTCGCCGCCGGCGAGGCGCTGGCCTTCGACCTGGCCTCCGGCGGGCACTGGTTCGGCCACGGGTTCAGCCACGACCAGCCCTGGCCGCTCGAGGCCGGGAGCGTGTCGAACCCGGCCTTCGCGGTCAACAACATCCAGAGCCCGATCTGGATGTGCTCGGCCGGCTACGCGATCATCGCCCGCACCGACGCGAAGCTCGAGGTCTCCATCAACGCGAACGGCGACGGCCTGCTCAAGCTGCGCGCGCCGGCCGTGCCGGTGGCCGTCGAGGTCTTCCGCGGCCGGAACCTGCCCGAGGCCCGGGCGGCGCTAATGGCCACGCTCGGGTGGCCGAACCGCCCGCCGTCCGCGGCGGCGGCCTTTGGCGACAGCCTCTTCTGCACCTGGACGCAGTATCCGCGCTGCATCACCGGCGAGCGGATCCTCGGGATGGCCCGGGCCATTCGCGAGCAGGGCTACCCCTGCTCGACGCTGATCATCGACGACCGCTGGGAGTCGTGCTTCGGCGAACTCGAGTTCTCCAAGGACTTCCCGGACCCGGCGGGCATGGTCCGCGAGCTCCACGCGCTCGGCTTCAAGGTCTGGCTGTGGGTCACGCCCTTCGTCAACCAGGAGGCCGCCGGCTTCGCGGACCTCGCGGCGCGCAAGGTCCTGGTGCCGGCGCGCGCCGGCGGCGGCGCGGCGCTCTTCAAGTGGTGGGGTGGCACCGCGGGACTGGTCGACCTGAGCGGCGCCCCCGGCCGGGACTGGTACCGCGGCCGGCTCGAGCGCCTGCGCTCCCAGTACGGCGTCGACGGTTTCAAGATCGACGGCGGCGACTTCAAGTACCAGCCGGCCCCGGAGTCGGCGGCGCCGGCCGCGCCCTGGGGGCCGTCGGGCTATCCCGAGATGCTCCTCGGCCTCTTTGAGCACATTGTCCCCAACGCCTGCGAGACCCGCACCGCCTGGCTCTCGCAGCGCCGCAGCGTCCTCTGGCGCGAGGGCGGCAAGGACTCGCACTGGGGCCGGGACAACGGCCTCAAGGCCGTCGTCTCGCTCGGCCTGCACCTGGGCCTGATGGGCTACGACCTGCTCATCCCCGACATGGTCCCTGGGCGGGTCCAGACCCTGGTCTCGAACTTCCCGCTGCCGACCGACGAGCTCATGGTCCGTTGGACCGAGGCCTCGGCCTTCATGCCCTTGGTCCAGTTCTCGTACTTCCCGTGGAACTACTGCGAGGCGACGGAGCGCGCGGTGCGCGGCTACGCCCTGGCCCACAAGGCGCTAGGGGAGTACCTGGCCGCCGAGGCCCGCGAGCGCACGGCGCCACTCCTCCGGCCGATCTGGTTCGACGCGCCGGAGGAGACCGGGCTCTATACCGTCGCCGACGAGTACCTGCTCGGCGGCGCGCTCTTGGCCGCGCCGGTCCTCGACCCGGGCGTCGCCGCGCGCGACGTGGTCCTGCCGCCCGGCGAGTGGGTCGACGCCTGGACCGGCACCAGCCGGGTTTCCGGCCTGGTCCGGGACTGCTCCGCGCCCTGCCCGGGCATCCCGCTCTTCGTCCGCAGGGAGCGGCCGGAGGTGCTGGCCGCGCTGCACGCCGCGCTGCGGCACATCGAGCGCGGCTCGGTGCCGACGGGGGTCACCACGACGACCTTCCGCGCCGGCCTGGACCGGGACCTGAGCGTAACGGGCTGAGGGTGCCCGAGGATGCCTGGCGGCCCCGCCGTTCTCTTTGACGGGCCCCCCGGCGGCGCTACAATGGACGCGTAATCCTTCTTCCCACCGCCGGCCCCGCGCCGGCGACGCCTCCGTCCGGCCGCTGCCGGGGGCGGCATTTCTCCGCGGCAGCGCTCCGGCCAGAATGTGACGACATGGAACGGTCCCGCCCCCGCCGCCTCTTCCGGATGATTGTCCCGAAGTACCCGGCGTTCAATATCTACAGCCACATCGCCCGCAAGACCACGGCGCTCGGGCCGCTCTGCGTGGCCACGGCGGTCAGCAAGCTGCCCGGCTGGGACGTCGAGGTCATCGACGAGAACAACTACCGGTTCCCGGGCCCGGCCGACGCCGCCGGGGCGCCCGACCATTCCGCGCTGCAGGCGCTGCGCCCGGCCGACGCGGCCGGTTTCTACGGGGGCCTGTCCTGCACGACCCCGCGCCTCAACGAGCTGGCGGACTTCTATCGCCGCGCGGGCGTCTTCACCGTCGGCGGAGGCCACCACCTGGCCGCCGAACCCGAGGCCTCGCTCCGCGCGGGGCTCGACGTCATCGTCAACGGCGAGGGCGAGCACGCCATCGCCGAGCTGCTCGCCGCCCGCGACGCCGGGACGCCTCTCGACGCCGTCGCCGGGCTGAGCTTCCTGCGCGACGGCCGGATGGTCAGCACCCCGGAGCGCGCGCCCATCGAGTACTTCGAGGACCAGCCCCTGCCGGACTTCGGCCTGCTGCGCTACGCCAAGGTGCTGGTCTATCCGATCAGCCGGATCCGCGGCTGCGGCATGAACTGCGAGTTCTGCGCGGTCAAGGGCCGGGCGCGCTGCGCGACGCCCGAGCGGCTGCTCGCCCAGATCGGGAGCCTGGCCGAGGGGCGGGGGGCCCGCGAATTCTTCGTGGTCGACGACCAGTTCGCGCAGGACCGCGCCGAAACCCTGCGCTTCTGCCGGCTGCTCCGCGACTACTGCCACGCCACCGGCCTGAGCTTCTTCATCACCGTGCAGATCCGCCTGGACTGCGCCCGCGACGCCGAACTGCTCCAGGCCATGCGCGAGTGCGGCATCCGCAGCCTGGCCATCGGCATCGAGTCGCCCATCGAGGAGGAGCTCCGCGCCATGGGCAAGGCGCTCCGGGTCTCGGAGATGGTCGAATCGGCGCGCATCTACCACCGCGCCGGCTTCCTGGTCCACGGCATGTTCATCTTCGGCTACCCGATGCGGCCGGGGGTCGAGTTCCGCATGGCCGCGGCCGAGCGGGTGAAGCGCTTCCGGAGGTTCATCCGCGAGGCCAAGCTCGACACCGTTCAGGTGCTCCTGCCGGTGCCGCTGCCCGGGACGGAGCTGCGCGCCCGGCTGGAGGCCGGCGGCCGGGTCTTCCCGGTCCGCGAGATCGGCTGGGAGTACTACGACGGCAACTTCCCGCTCTTCGCGCCGGACCCGCCGCTGACCGTGGAAAGCATGCACGACGCCATCCTGGGCATCATGGGCAAGTTCTACCATTTCCGGCGGATGCCCGGCCTGGCCATGCACACCCTGCACTTCCCCTTCGCCATGCTGCCGCTGGTCAACCTGCGCACGCGTTTCCGGCGCTGGTACCGCCGCTGGCGCAACGACGTGATCGGCACCGGCGGGTACTTCATCATGAAGAGCTGGCGCCGGCAGTTCCGCGAGGGGCCGTTCCAGCAGAAGCTCAGCCGGGCCGCCGGACCGGGCGGAGCGGAGGCCTCCGGCGCCCGCGCTCCGTAGTCCGGCGTGATTTGACGGCGGCCGCCGCCCGCCTACGATTCCAGCCATGAGCGCCAGAAGAGCCGCCCGCCGGCCGCCGGCCGCACCGGCCCCCGGGGCCGTGGCCGAGTTCGACTACGGCCGCGAGCGCTTCCACCTGAGCCTCAACATCCGCGCGCCCTACCTCATAGCCGCACACCGCCACCGGCACTTCGAGCTGCTCTTCATCCTCCGCGGCCGGCGCGGGCTGGTCCTCGGCGGCCGGCGCTACGTGGCCCGTCCCGGGGACGTCATGGTCTTCCGGCCCGGCGACGTCCATGAGGAGTACTCGCGCTCGCAGCGCATCAGCTACCTGACCCTGCGCTTCTCGGCGGAGGAGCTCGAGCGCGCCGGGATCCGCTTCCCGGAGACCGCCGGTTTCGGCCCGGTCTTCCGGCTCCCGGAGCGCGAGCGCTTCGAGGGGCTCTTCCGGCGGATGATGCTCGAGCACCAGAAGGCCGACGCCGACTCCGAGCTGCTGCTGGGCGCGCACATCGCCGAGTTCGTGGTCCTGCTGCGTCGGGCGCTGGGCCGGGCCGCGCCGGGCACGCCGTTGGCCGGGGTCGACGGCGGCGGGGTGCGCGCGGCCGTCGAGCTCATCCGCGAGAACCTCGGGCGGGAGCTGCGGCTCGAGGAGCTGGCCCGGGCCAGCTTCATGAGCGTCTCGCACTTCGCCCACCGCTTCCGCCAGGAGGTGGGCGAGCCGCCGCGCAAGTTCGTGATCTCCGAGCGCATCGCGCGGGCCAGGGAGCTGCTGGCCGGCACGGACCGCTCCGCCCAGGACATCTCCCGGGAGCTCGGCTACGAGAGCCCCTACTTTTTCTACCGCCAGTTCCGCCAGAAGACCGGGATGACGACGGGCGAGTTCCGTAGCCGGGCGCGCGGCGGCTGACCCAACCAAGGTCCCTCTCAACGCAGAGGCCGCAGAGGAACGCAAAGGTCGCAGAGCGGAGCTGGCCTCGTCTGGGTCTGATCCCAGCACAACCGGAAGACCCCTCTGCGTCCTCTGCGCCCTCCGCGTTGAGAATACCCGCCGGATCGACCGGGAACCAGGCGGATGCGACGGGGCCCACCGCAGGAAAGTGCATCCCCTTTTCGCAGCCCGGTGCATTGCCCTGGCGGCGGCCGTGACGGTATCCTCACCTCCCAGGAATCGGACCCTTTTGGGAGGAACTGACCATGGCTCTCACCCTGGAGTGGCGCGAACGGATCGAACGCTGGATCAAGACGCTCGAGAAGCTGCCCTACGAACGCCTCGAGGCGGTTGAACTCAGGGCCTTCTTCACGCCCGGGCAGCTGCGCGCCGACCAGGCCGCGCGCGGGCCGTTCCGCGCCATCCGGCCCGGCACCAAGTGGGGCCGCAAGTGGGAGTACGGCTGGTTCTCCGGCGCGGTCCGCGTGCCCGAGGCGGCCCGCGGCCGGCGGGTGGTCCTCAGGGCCGACCTGGGCGGCGAGACCTCGGTCTACCTGGACGGCGAGGCCGCCGGCGGCCTCGACCGCTTCCACACCGAAATCACCCTGGCCCAGAGCGCCCGGCCGGGGACCGGCTTCCGAGTGCTCATGGAGGCCTACGCCGGCCACGGCGCCCAGGTGTGCAGCCCCGGGCCGGTGCCGCACGGGGTCGAGACCGTTCCCGAGCCCCCGGCCGCGCAGACCACCTTCAAGGGCGCCGAGATCGGCATCTGGGACGAGGACGCCTACCAGCTCTGGATAGACATGCGCACGCTCTTCGAGTTGCGCGAGAGCCTCGATCCGGAGTCGCTGCGGGTCGCCGAGATCGACGCGGGCCTGCGCGAGGCGACGCTGCTGGCCGACCTGGAGCTGCCCCGCGGGGAGATGGCCGCGACGTTCCGCGCGGCGCGCCGGAGGCTCAAGCCGCTGCTCGATTGCCGCAATGGCTCGACCGCCCCGGCCATGTACTGCTTCGGCCACAGCCACATCGACGTGGCCTGGCTCTGGCCGCTGCGCGAGACCGAGTCGAAGTGCACCCGGACCTTCGGGACGCAGCTGGCGCTCATGAAGGAGTATCCGGAGTTCCGTTTCCTGCAGAGCCAGCCGCACCTCTACTGGATGGTCAAGAAGCACTACCCGAAGCTCTACGCGCGCGTGCGCCAGGCGGTCCGGTGCGGCCAGATCATCCCCGAGGGGGCCATGTGGGTGGAGGCCGACACCAACATCACCGGCGGGGAGAGCCTGATCCGGCAGCTCGTGCACGGCAAGCGCTTCATGCGCGAGGAGTTCGGCGTCGACAACGAGATGCTCTGGCTGCCCGACGTCTTCGGCTACTCCGGGGCGCTGCCCCAGATCCTGGCCAGCTGCGGGGTGAAGTACTTCTCGACCGCCAAGATCTTCTGGAACTACTACGGCGGCGAGCCCTTCCCGTACAACAGCTTCTGGTGGGAGGGCATCGACGGCACGCGGGTCTTCGCGCACCTGCACACCGACTACAACAGCCGCACCAACCCCAAGGCGGTCATCAGCCGCTGGGCCGAGCGGCGCCAGAAGGACGGGCTGGTCTCCCGCCTGTTCCCCTTCGGCCACGGCGACGGCGGCGGCGGGGTGACCCGCGACCACCTCGAGTTCCTGCGTCGGGAGAAGGACCTGGAGGGCGTGCCCCGGACCAAGATGGCCCATCCGCTCGACTTCTTCCGCGACGAACTTAAGCGCGGCGCGAAGCTCCCGGCCTACGTCGGTGAGCTCTACTACCAGTGCCACCGCGGAACCTACACCACCCAGGCGCGCACCAAGCGCGGCAACCGCAAGTCGGAGCTCGCGCTGCGCGAGGCGGAGATGTGGTCGGCGCTGGTGGCGACGCTGGCTGGCCGGCGCTACCCGGCCGAGGGCTTCCGGGAGCTCTGGCAGACGGTGCTCTTGAACCAGTTCCACGACATCATTCCGGGCTCGTCCATCGGTCGGGTCTACCAGGAGGCCGAGCGTGACCACGCCCGCGTGGCCGCCGAAGCCGGGCGGATCGCGGCCGGCGCGGCCGGCGCACTGGTCGCGAAATCAGCCGACGCCCTGACCGTATTCAACTCGCTGTCCTGGAGCCGCCCGGCGCTGGTGCCCCTGCCCAAGGGCTGGGCCGGGGCGGTCGACGGTGCCGGCCGCGCCCTCGCCGTCCAGAAGATCGGCGGCGCGCCCCACGCGGCCGTGCCGGAGGTGCCCTCGATCGGCTGGACCACGCTGCGCCGCGCTCCGGCCGCCCGGCACGCCTCGGAGCTGCGGGCCGAGCCGACCCGGATCGAGAACGAGCACCTGCGGCTGCGCCTCAATGCCCTGGGCGAGATCACGAGCCTGCTCGACAAGGCCAGCGGCCGGGAGCTGGCCGCCGCGCCCCTGAACAGCCTGAGGCTCTACAAGGACGTGCCCAGCAGCTTCGACGCCTGGGACATCGACAGCAACTACAAGCTGCAGCCGGTGTCCCTGGGCGGGGAGGCCCGGGTCCGGGTCCTCTCCCGCGGCCCGGCCGTGGCCATCCTGGGGGTCGAGCGGCGCTTCGGCGGGTCGAAGCTCGTCCAGGAGATCCGCCTGGCCGCGGGCAGCCGGCGCGTCGAGTTCGTCACCACGGTGGACTGGCGCGAGCGCCACAAACTGCTCAAGGTCGCCTTCCCGACGACCGTGGTCAGCAGCGAGGCCATCCACGAGATCCAGTTCGGGCACCTGCGCCGGCCGACCCACCAGTCGCGGCAACTGGACGTCGACCGCTTCGAGGTCTCCGCCCACAAGTGGACGGCGCTGGCCGAGGAGAACCGCGGCGCCGCGGTCCTCAACGACTGCAAGTACGGCGTGGACGTGGCGGGCTCGAGCATCAACCTGACGCTGCTGCGCTCGCCGCTCGCACCCGACATGCGCGCCGACCAGGGCCGCCAGGAGTTCACCTACGCCTTCCTGGCCTGGGACGGGCCGTTCCTGGCCAGCGACGTGGTCCGCCAGGCCTACGACCTGAACGTGCCGGTTTCGGTCCGGCCGGGCGACGGCGGGGAGCAGTCCCTGGTCGGGGTGGACCGCCCGGAGGTCGTCCTCGAGACCGTCAAGCTCGCCGAGGACGGCAGCGGCGACCTGGTGCTCAGGCTCTACGAATCCAAGCGCTCGCGGGTGGCCTGCCGGCTGGCCCTGGCGCTGCCGGTGACGGCCGCCTTCGAGACCGACATGCTCGAGGGCAAGCCGCGCCGCCTGGCGGTCAAGAACGGCGAGGTCCGGCTGGAGTTCCGGCCGTTCGAGGTCAAGACGCTGCGGCTCAGGACCGGGCGGAGGTAGATAGAGGCAGAAGCCAGAAGAACGAGGCAGGAAGCCGGCGGCGGCGGCGGTCTCAGGATCCCCCGGTCAGCGACCGGATCTGCTCTGCCGTCAGCCGGACCTCGGCCGCGCCAAGGTCCTCGCTCAGGTGCTCCGGGTTACGGGCCCCGACGATGGGAATGACCGGGAAGTCCTGGCCCATGAGCCAGGCCAGCGCCACCTGGCCCGCCGTGACGCCGAGCTCCCGGGCCAGCGCCTGCGCGCGCTCCAGCCGCCGGCGGTTCACCTCGTTGTCGAAGGCCTTCTTGGCCGACTGCCCGCCGCTCGCGAAGTAGCCGCCGGCCGTCGAGGTGTAGGGCACGACCGGCAGCTGCGTCCGGCGGTGCCAGGCCTGGTCGGGCTCCTCGAGGAAGAGCATCACGTTGCCGCCGGAGGCGTCGGCGGTCGGGGCGGGGTTCGGCGTGTTCTTCACGGCCAGGCTGAACTCCGGCTGGCTGGCGACGAAGCCGCGCAGCCCGTGGGCCTGGGCGTAGGCGTTGGCCTCGGCGATGCGCTCCGGGCGCCAGTTGCTCGCTCCCAGCCAGCGCAGGCGCCCGCGCCAGATCTCGCGGTTCAGGGTCTCGATGATCTCGGCGACCGGCCGGGCGGTCTCGTCGCGGTGCAGCCAGTAGAGGTCGATGCGCTCGACCTCCAGCCGCCCGAGGCTGTCGTCGACGTCCGCCTCGATCCGCGCGGGACTGAGCCAGTGCTCGACGGTGCGGTAGCCCGGGGCGCCGGGATGGCCGCCCTTGGTCGCGATGACCAGATCGCGGCACCCGTTCCGGCGGACGTAACCGGCCAGGAAGCGCTCGCTGCAGCCCGCGCCCCCCGGCGTCCAGAAGGCGTAGCAGTGGGCGGTGTCCAGGAAGTTGCCGGCGGCGTCGCGGTAGATGCCGAGCAGCCGGTCGGCGTCCTTCCCCGGGTCCAGGTTGCCGCCGAACGAGCCCGCGCCGTAGCAGATCGGCGAGACCGCCAGGTCGGTGCCGGGAAGGAGTTTGCGCTGCATGGCGATCATGCTACCCATCTCCTACCCGCCCAGCAACGCCTTGAGCTCCGGACTCATGAACTCGCCAATGGCCTCGGCGGGCTTGCCGGAGGCGCGCCACTTGGCGACGGCCTCGGCCTGGAGAGCCAAGCGGCGGTGGAACTGCGCCTCCTGAGCCTCGTTCGCGGTTTGCCACCACACAACTTCGGAATTGACGAGGAGGACGGCCCGGCCTTGCTGGTGGTTCGCAAGCGACTTATCATGGGCAACGATGAAGGTGCCGGGCATGGCCAAGGTCAGCCCGGGGATGTACGTGTAGCTCGAACTCTTCTCGGTCACCTTGCCACCAAACTCGAAGTCCTTCCAAGAAGAGGGATTGGATGCACAACTGAAGATCTTAGCGCTGTCGGCGTACGCCGGATGGAGTTCAGCCAGACTAGCTGGAAGGCGGCCGTGGTTCTCCTCCGCATACAGATGAAGAGCGATGCCGATCTGCCGGAGGCTGCTCTTGCAAGCTGTACGCTTGGCGCCCTCCCTGATCTTCCCCCTGGCTGGCTGAAGAAGGCCAGCGATGTACACCGCCAGAAGGGCAAGGAAGACCCATGGGGCAGCCCGGAGGCCCCATCCCGGTTTTGGCGTCGACGGCGGCTTTCCCGATGACGGACCAGTTTCGCCCGGTGGCGATGAGAGAGCTTGAGTCAAGCCCTGATCCATCTCCGGCATAGCCCTTTCCTCCGCCAATCAAAACCGGCAACCGGCCCCCGGGGCCACGCTCCTCATCCGGCGCGCCCCATCGCCCTCGCTATCGGTATCGCCATCGGTATCGATGTCGGATTCTACCCGCCGTGGCGGGCGAACGCGATACCGATTGCGATAGCGATACCGATAGCGAGGGCGGCAAAAATCAGGGCGCCCCGGTCTCCCGGGGCGCCCCTCCCCCCATGCCGGCTTGCGCCGGCGGAGCAGGCGAGCAGTCGATCAGGCGAGCAGTAGAAGACGAAGGCCTCGCCTGCGGTCCCCTGCTCTCCTGTTCACCTGCTCGCCTCCATGAACCAGACTTGCACCCGGCGGTCGGTCAGCTCTTGCCCCCGCGGCCCGCCGACTTGGGACGCTTGTAGCCGAGCTTCTCGCAGATCTTCTGCGCGCCCTTCAGCCTCGGCTCGAGCTCGAAGGCCATGGCCAGGTGGTGCTTGGCCTTGCGCAAGTCGCCGAACTTGTGGTAGCTCTCGGCGATCTTCTTGTGGATGTAGGCCTCGGCCTTCTTGGCCAGGCCCATGTCCAGGACCTTCTGGTAGATCTTGACGGCGTCGAGCGAGGGCAGCGCCCGGGCCAGCCGCTTGCAGTAGATGTCCCGGATGCGGTCCTTGACCTCCTCCAGGAAGAAGCGGACGGGCATCTCCCGCTCCTCGGCGTAGACCCGCTCGTAGAGGTCCAGGGCCTTCTCCCACTTGCCGGCCGACTCGTAGGCCTCGCCCAGCAGGAACTCGCAGTCCAGGTAGTCCTTCTCCTCGAGGTAGTTGGCCAGGTCGAAGCCCTCGTACTTGGACTTCATCCGCTCGTAGATCTTGATGGCCTCGTCGCCGGCCTCGTTGAGCAGGCTGTAGAGGATGAGGCGCGCCTGGGCCGCCGGGTCGTCTGGCTTGCTCTTGAGGTGCTCGCGGTACGGGTCGCGGTTCTTCTCGGCCTCCTGCCGGAGGTGCTGGTCGTAGAGCCTGCGCTCGTTCTCGTTGATGAGCACGTCGTAGGCCTTGATGATCAGGCGCATCTTGTCGTCGGTGCCGGCCTCGCGGCTGCGGTCCGGGTGGAAGCGCTTGGCCAGCCGCCGGAAGGAGCTCTTGATCTCCTCGGGGGGCGAGGTGGGCTTGACTTCCAGCACCTCGTAGTAGTAGTTGACGGTCTTGCCGCCCTCGGGCAGTATCATGTTCCGACCCTCACTTCTTCCCGGCCGCCTCGGGCTTTCCGTCCGCCCGGCCTCGGTCTTCGAGCTCTCCGATGGCTTTTTCGATCTGCTCATCCCTGGCGCCCTTGCTGTACTGCCGGAAGAGCTGGTAGTAGCGGAGGGCGGCCTCCCGGGCCTCCGCCCTGCCCAGCCTGGCGTACTCGTCGTGGTAGAGCACCGCCAGGTTGTAGCAGACCTCCGGCATCGTGTTGTCCAGCGACAGCGCCGCCTGGTAGTAGCTCAGCGCCTCGCCGGACTTGCCCTCGTCGTAACTGATCACCCCCAGGGTGTTCTGAACCTCCGCCGCCCTCAGGTCGTCCTTCAGGTCCTTCAGCGCGGCCTTGAGCTCGTCGACCGCCTCTTTGGTCTTGCCGGTGCGGTAAAGAGCGAGCCCCAAGGTTCCGCGTATCCTGCCGTTATTCGGCTCTTTGCGGAGTGCCTCGGTGGCTTCAGCCAGTGCCGACTCGAAGAGCTTCCTGGCTTCCGCGTACTTCGGCGCCGTGATCGGCTCCCTATGTCCACCGCTTGTCCGGGCAAAGAAACCAGCCTTGCCCAGAAGCTCATCCCCCTGCAAACACAGGACTTTAGCGAGGCTGCCGCGAGCTTCGGCGTCCTCCGGGTTCTTGCTCAGGACGCTGCGGCACATGGCCTCGGCGTCAGCCAGGCGTCCGGTGTCCATCAGGTGCGCCAGATTGGACTGAGTCGGCTCGGGGGTGTCCTGTCCACATCCGGACATTGTCACCACCGCTACGCTCAGCATTAGAACCAGCGCCTTCACCACCACCGGCTCCAAAGCGCAATGCTTGTTCTTTCTACGCATCATGGGCACGGCAAGTCTATTGAGGAAGACGTTGAAGTCAACACAAATCCATAGAAAAATTAGGGTTACAAACACTCCGAGATATGCATGCGCATACGTTACTTATACGCTCATGTTCGCAAAATGCGCCGATGCGACGTTTGGCGCGATCTTCTATACTACCTTGATGTCGATGACCTCGTTCAGCCCTGCTGCCCGGAAGGCCCTGGACACCTGCGACGATACTATTATCTTGAGCGCCTTCTTCTGCTTGGCGGCCAGCGCGCTCGCGTAAGCCAAAACCACCAGATTGGCGCTGCAGACGTGTGTCGCTGCGCTGAGATCGATGGTCAGATTGACTGCCTTGGAGTCTATCAGGCTGCGGCACTTCTCGCGGAGCTCGTTGTCCAGGGCCCAGCCCAGATCCTTGTTGATCTTCAGGAGGCCGATGGCTTCTTCATAGTCCGGAGCGTCTGGCATGGCTGTCTCCTTGGCGTAACGGGGCCTTATTACGGGCTTGTCCCAGCCTCATCATTTGTCCTGGCCGTCCTCGGCCGCCTCTATCCGACGGAGGACGAACGCCGCCATCTCCCTGAGGCAGTCCTGGCAGTAACCCGCGGCTAGCAGGGACTTGCGGGCGGCCTCGGCGCGGGTACGCTGGTCGGCCGGCAGGGACTTCTCCTCGTCGGTGCCCAGGCGCAGCACGGCATCCAGCACCGTCTTGACCGTGCGGCGCTGCTCGGCCAGGAAGCTCAGCCGGAGCATCTCGAACTGCTCGCTGAAGACGGCCAGCGGGTCGAGCTTGTCGCCGGGGTGGTCCAGGCTCCAGGCCGCCGCCCGGGTGACCAGTCCCTTGCGGAAGTCGTCGGTCTCGCCGTCGATGCCCAGACGGGACTCCACCGAGCGCATCAGCTCCTGGCTGGCCGGCTCCCAGCGGTTGTTGGCGGCGTTCTGGATCTTGTCGCCCGAGACGAAGGCGCGGACGTGCACGAAGTAGTCGCGCATCAGCCGCCGGTACTCGGACTCCTCGACGATGCCGGCGGCCGAGGAGGCCTCGCGCCAGACGGTCTCGGCGTATTCCTCCCGGACGGTCTCGACAAACTCGGCGGGCTTGAAGTAGTCGCCCTCGGCCTCCAGGCGCAGGAAGTCGTAGGTGGAGACCTGCTTGACGAACTCGGCCAGGCGGTCGAGCAGCTTCAGCGGGGTCAGGCAGCCCTCCCCCGCGGCGGCGTCGGCCAGGATCAGCTGCATCTCGCGGGGGCTGGCCCCGAAGGCGCCCTCGTAGGCCGCCCAGACCTGGCCCTCGAACTCCACGGCCTGCTCGCGGTGCTGGCGCGCGAGCTGGCCGACGGCGCCGGCGAGCTCCCGGCGCTGGCGCTCGTCGAGGCCGGCGGGCAGCCGGCCGGAGTCGTAGAGCCGGGCCTTGTCGATGGGCTTGAGCTTGCGCACCGCCGCGGCCAGCGGCCCCTCGAAGCGGTCGGCATCGGGCTGGCGCAGCCGGGTGAGCACCGCCCAGAGGGCCGCGCACTCGGCCGTGCCGGGGGCCACGTGCCGGTCGCGGACCGACCTGGCCAGGAACTCCCGGTAGATGCGCGCCTCCTTGCCGTATTCCAGCAGGTACGGGCAGGGCACCAGCTCAAGCCGGCCGCGGAACGAGTTGAAGTCGGGGTGGGCCTTGAAGGCGGTCAGCTGCTGCTCGTTGGCCGTGGCGGTCATGACCATGTCCAGGTGGGCCTCGTAGCGGGGCAGCGAGGCCGTGCCGCGCTCGGCGGTGTGCAGCAGGTACTTGTTGGCCTCCATGTGGCGCTTGAGCACGTCGCTGTACTCGACCATGCCGCGGTTGGCGTCGACCAGGTCGCCCGCGGGCGCGTAAAGCTGCAGGCCCTGGAGCACGGTGGGCAGCCCCGGGCCGCGCTCGGGCATGTAGGGCTCGACGCCGGCGTCGATCACGCCCTGCGGCTGGATGGACACGGCGCCCTCGCGGTAGCGCCGGGAGATGAAGAAGCGTTCGACCTGCACGTGGCGCATCACGCGCTGCCAGTCGCCACCGTAGGCGGCCAGCAGCGTGTCGTAGATCTGCCGGCACTTGGGGCAGACCGCCCCGTGGCGCAGCCCGACCGAGGCCAGCCGCGCCGCCGCGCGCCCGCCGCCCAGCCCCGCGGCCAGCTCGTCGAGCAGCGCGCCGCGCTCCTCGGGGGGCACCAGGAAGATCGGATTGTCGCGCATCTCACAGGGGATCCGGCAGGAGATCTCCTTGCCGTCGACGTGGGCCAGGCTCTCGCCGCGGTCGACCGTCGGCGCGCGCTCGAAGCCCATGCGCCCGGAGGATTCCTCGCGGTCGACGAAGACCCAGTTGAAGGTGTAGAGCGCGCCCTCGGGCTCGTGGGAGTAATGCTCCATGGCCCGGAAGACGCAGTCGACCAGGGAGGTCTTGCTCGAGCCGTTGGGGCCGTGGATCACGATCAGGCGGTTGGCCTGGCCGGACTGGGCGAAGCCCCGGACCCGCGCGGCGAAGTCCTGCTGCACGGCCTCCTGGCCGAAGACCGGGCGCTCGCCGCCGTCGAAGGCCGCATCGAAGAGCCTGTGGCGCTGCGTCGGCCGGCCGCCCAGCCCCGGGACGTTCTCGGTCCCGAAGTGCTCGAAGACGTCGGCCAGGTACTGCACCGCCGAGCGGCTCAGCCGCACGGGGTCGGCGGCGAAGAGCTCCAGGAACTCCCGGTACGCGAGAATCAGCTTCTTCTGGGAGAAATCCCGTTGGGCGCTGGCCTTGACCCCGTCGAGAAACCTGGATATGTCCAAGGCGACCTCCCGCCGGGGGAGCTGACCGCTTTCCCCGTCGGGAGACGATGGTAACTTGGGCCCCGATGAAGTCAAGGCGGAGGGGCGGAGGAGCGGTTGCAGTGGCGCGGTAGATCGGCGGTGAACGCCGATGCGCTCCGGTCACGAAACGGCGGTGTGCCCAGGTTGAGTCATGGCTATGATGGGGCAGCCCCGGATGTTCCGGGGCGCCCGCGTCGGCGTTCATCGCCGGTGGCAGGGAACAGCCGTGGGCGGAGCGGGGCAGGGGAGGGGAGGATGGGGCAGGGCCTGGACTCCGGCGGAGAGCCTCATGCGGCCAGGCCGCGCACCTGGCTGCCGATGGCGCTGTGGTCGGCGGGCATCGTGCTGGCGCTCGCCCTGACCTGGCTCGGAACCGAAGCCTACGCGATGCATCGCGTCGAGAAGGTGCTCATTGCCGAACTCGCCCCGCGCCCCGGCAGCCTATGGTTCCCCGATTTCGATGGTGCGGCGAAGAAGCTCGGCGGGCCGGAGAGAACTCTCCGACTATTGCGCCGGTATCTGGCATTGCAGCGCCCGTACAGAAACGAGGCCATTTGGTTCCTGGGAGCGTGCGGCAGGCCGGCCGTGCCGGACCTCATTCGCTACCTGCAATCAAGCGAACTCCTGGAACGCCACAACGCCATGCGGGCTCTGGGCCTGCTCAAGGCGGAGGCCATCGACGCGCTTCCGGCAATTATCGAGACGACCAAACATGGCGAGCAGCCCATTGAGCGCCGGGTGGCCATCATAACGCTCCGACAGGTTGGCGGGAATTTGCCGGACGTGATCGCGGCTCTTGCTGACGCCCTTGAAGACCCGGACGACGAAACGGTGGCCTGGGCTGTCCCGGAATTGGCGATGATCGGCCCCGGGGCTGCTCCCGCGGTGCCGGGACTGGCCAAAGTCCTGACCCGGTGCGATCCGGGCACGCGCACGTATGCCGCGCTGACCCTGGGCAATATCGGTCCCCGGGCTGCCGCTGCCGTCCCCGCCCTGCAGTCAGCATTGGCTGATGAGAATGGGATGGTACGCGCCGCCGCTGCCGAGTCTCTCAAGAGGATCCGCTGCGAGGAGCCCCCCAAGTGACCGCCTCTGCCCCCCGCGGATCCTAGTCTCGGGCCTGCGCAGCACCGGCAAGTCGAGCCTGGTCTCGGCGCTGTGGGGCGACTCGGAGCTTCTGCCCACGGCGGCCGGAAATGCCCTTGACCGCGTCACGAAAAGTATGTATTATTCGTGACATGAAAATATCAAGGAAGCCCGCGCAAGCTGCTGCTCAGAAAGTGCGTGCGCGCATCTACGGCAACGGCAGGGGTGGCGTGTTCACCCCAAAGGACTTCCTCGACGTTGCCAGTCACGAAACCGTCCGGCAGGCATTGGCCCGCCTGACCAGAGCAGGCACGATCCGCCGCCTCGCGCGAGGCGTCTACGACTATCCTCCGTTCAGCGACATCCTCAAGGCTCCGGCCAGCGCCGATCCGGATGCCATTGCCAGGGCCATTGCGCGGGCACACGGCTGGACGATCCTGCCGTCGGGGAACACCGCCCTCAACCTCCTCGGGCTGTCCACGCAGGTGCCAGCCGAGTGGCAGTACTTCAGCGACGGCCCTTCTAAGACGCTCGAGTGGAGCGGGGGCACGCTCGTCTTCAAGCACCGGACCAACAAGGAAACGACCGCGCTTTCCCCCGAGACTGCCTTGCTGACCCAGGCACTGAAGACCCTCGGCAAGGACGAGGTCGGGCCGGCCCAGTTGGGCAAGATCCGCGCCCGGCTCGACGCGGGCAAGCTCAAGCGCGCGGCCCGCGAGGCACGGTACGTCACCTCGTGGGTCTACGAGATCATCAAGGAGCTGGCGGCCGGGACTTCGCGCCGTGCGTGACTTGGCACGCCGTGCGGAGCGTGACCGGACCGAGCTGTTCCGGGCCGCCGCGCAGGCCATGCGGGTGCACGAGGCCATCATCGAGAAAGACTTCTGGGTCTGCTGGGTTCTCGACTACCTTTTTCAAGACAGCCCCTGGAAGTCCACGATGGCCTTCAAGGGCGGCACCAGCCTGTCGAAGGCGTTCGGGGCCATCGAGCGTTTCTCTGAAGACGTGGACCTCATCCTGGACTGGCGGATGCTAGGATTCTCCCAGGATGAGCCATGGGAGGAGCGCAGCGCGACCCAGCAAGACGCCTTCGGCAAGCACGCCAATCTGAAGACGGAAGAGTTCCTCGCCTCGGAGTTTGCCCCGGTCCTGCGCCGCGACCTCGCCGAGCGCGCCGGCGCGGCCATGGAAGTTGACGCCGAGAAGCAGGAAGTGCTCATCACCTATCCGCGCGCCTTCTCGTTGGGAGCGATCCGGCCGCAGATCCGGCTGGAGATCGGTCCGCTCGCCGACTGGGTCCCCAACGAGGCGCGGAGCATCCGCCCCTATGCGGCCGAGCGCTTTCCGGGCGTCTTCAAGAAGCCTGACACCTCGGTCCGGACCATCGCGGCCGAACGCACCTTCTGGGAGAAGATCACCATCCTCCATCAGGAGGCCCACCGCGGACCGGAGAGTCCGGTGCCGGCGCACTACTCCCGCCATTACTACGACACCTACCGCTTGAGCCTTCTCCCGATTAGGGGCGCCGCGCTGGGCCGCCTCGATCTGCTGCGGGACGTGGTGGAGTTCAAGATGAAGTTCTACCGCTGCCGGTGGGCCAGGTACGAGGCAGCCAAGCCCGACAGCCTGCGACTGCTACCGTCGGCGCATCATCGCGACGACCTGCGTCGGGACTACCTGGACATGCAGGCCATGCTCTTCGGAATGAAACCGACCTTCGACGCGATCCTGCGGGGACTCGCAACTCTGGAGGAGTCTATCAACACGGGAAGAGTCGGATGAGCCGGGCAGTCGCCAGACGACGCCCGGAGGAGAACCGCGGCTACCGGTTCGAGACGTGGCATTGGACGAGAGGATAGGTGCTGCGATGCGAGCCTTTCTCCTGATTCTAACCGTCATATCAGCTACCGGGTGCATCCTGACGCTCCAGCGCGAGTGGGCAGAGCTTCAGCGCTGGGACAACATGTTTGAGAGAGGGAATAGTGATGACAAGATCATCGCACAGCTAGCGGAGATGCGCAACATCAACATCAGGACCGGTGGCGCAAATACCCCGCTGCATTACGCGGTCAACACCAACCGAGTAAGAGTGGTAGGCTATCTGCTTGAACGTGGCGCCAAGCTGGACATCCGTGGCGGTTTCAATCTCACGCCATTGGGGGCGGCAGCGGACCAGGGATTTGAGGCCGTAGCACGGCTGCTGCTGGATCACGGCGCCCCGGTTCACGAGCCAGGCGGCTGGCCGCCTTCGTTCCTGGCTGCCTCGCACGGACACCCAAGCGTCGTGAAACTCCTCCTGGAAAGGGGCGGCGATCCGAACGAGCGATGCGACAAAGTGAGCCTTCTACATGAAGCTGCACGCGGAGGAAACAAGCAAGTGGTCGAAATTGTCCTGGCCGCCGGTGCGGACCCGAACGTGCGCAACTCATGGGACGGGACGCCCCTCCACTACGCGGCTCGCGACGGCAAGGATTGCGCGGACGTCGTCGGCCTCCTCCTGGACAAAGGGGCGGAAGTTAACGCCAAGACCGATGACGGACTCACCGCCCTTCACTATGCCGCGATGACCCACTCGGTAGAAGTGACCAAGGTGCTTCTTGCCAGGGGCGCCCAGCCCAACACAGCGGTGGCGAGCAAGGGGAGAGAAGGCATGTCTCCCCTGCACTACGCAGTGAACTTTGTCCCCGTTCGGCACAGCCACACGGACGTCGACTACGAGCCGCACCACGCCGAGATCGTGGCCGCGCTCCTCGACAAGGGCGCCGACATCAACGCCCGGACGAGCAAGGGCGAGACCGCCCTGGACCTGGCTAGGCGCCACAACCTTTCGAAAATCGAGAAGCTTCTTCTGGACCGCGGCGGAAAGACGGGATCCGAGCTGACCGAAGGCAAGGTGCCGTGACCGCCTCCGCCCCCCGCCCCCCGCGCATCCTCGTCTCCGGCCTGCGCAGCACCGGCAAGTCGAGCCTGGTCGCGGCGCTGTGGGGCGACTCGGAGCTCCTGCCCACGGCGGTGCGCGACTGCACTCAGACCAATACGCTCGTCCGCGCGCCGGCCGCCGGCGAGGCCGACCGGCGGATCGTCCTGCGCTACCTGGACCGCGAGGCGGCGCTCGACTACGCCTCGCGGGACCTGGCCTATCACCGGCTGGAGGAAGTCGTCCGCGAGGCCGCGGGGCTGCTCGGCACGCGGCTCGACGAGCTGTCGGCCGGCGACCGGGTCCGCTGGGCGGCGGCGACCGTCCGGCGGCTCTTCGCCGAACGGCCTGGTGTTCACGTCCTCCACGAGCCGGCCATGGATCACGTCGAGAAGCTCGAGCAGTTCCTGGCCTTCATCGACTCGGGCGACTACCGCCCGGGCGGCGCGGTCGAGGCGCCCTGGGAGACGCGCCACGAGCACCTCATGGGCCGGCTGCGCGCCGACGGCCGGACGCTCGACGCCGGGCGGTTGCTCGCGCTCTCGCTCGTGGAGTTGGTGCGCCGGACGGAGCGCTGGGGCGGCTCGCCCCCCGAGCTCGTCGACTCGCCCTGGATCCCGACCTTCCACAACGCCCGCCGCGCCGACCTGATCCTCCGCGAGTCGGCTCACGCCGACGTCCTGGTGATCGTGGCACTCCCCGAGCCCTTCGCGCTCGAGCCCTGGGTGGAGGAGGCTTTCCGCCGCCGGCCGGAGCTCCTCAGGCGGACGGTCCTGGTCTTCAACCAGGTGGACACCGTCGACCTGTCGGCGCTCTGGAGCCGGAGCGGCTTCGCCGAGGCCTGGCGATCGAGCGTCGAGGCTCTGGTCCGGCTCGGGCTCGCACCGGAGAACGTAGGCCTGTGCGCCGCGGCCCGGCTGCCGTTCCTCGAAGGATTGGAGGGGCGGACGGCGTCCGATGATCACGAAGCCGACAGGCGTTCGCGCCTCGACAAGTTGCGCTCGGTGCTCGCCAAGATCCGTCGGTCGCTCGACGGCCGCGCTGCCGGCGACTTCACCACGAAGCTCGCCGCCGCCTGCGACCCGGCGGACGCCGGAGTGGAGACGCTTCGCAAGAGGCTAGTTGCACTGGCCGGAGCCTGACTAACAGCGAACCGCAGAATGTCGAACACTGAATGAAGAAGTCAGAAGTACTTCATCATTCTACATTCGACATTCGGTGTTCTGCGGTTCGTCGTTCGTCGGCCGTTACTCCTCCGCGGGATATCCGTACTCCGTCCAGTTCCTGAGCACCTTGTCCCCGACCTCCTTGGGCCAGAGCGAGGCCAACGACGCGCGGCGGGGGACATATGCCGCCGGCCAGTCAACCGGCCTGGCGCTCCGGCGCCGACAGGAACGGGAAGAGCGGGAAGACCTTGGTGCCCTCGAAGGGCACGATGCCCCTGACGGGACGGGCGGCCCTTCAGGGCGCGACTTGTAAGACCAGCGAAGTCATCCGCGGGTATTTTGGCCCGATGGTTTCGATCTCGAACGTGCCGCTCTTCTCGAAGGTCTTGGTCGCCGACTTGGCGTCCTTCCAGCCCTCGCCCTCCGCCCAGTTGTAGGTCAGGGCCAGCGGCGCGCCGAAGCGCGCGGCCTCGACCCGGATGACGTTTTTTCCCGGCACCAAATACGGTAGCGAGTACGGATTGAGCTGGAAGTGGCTGGTCAGTTCCAGGGAGGCCACCGCGGTCTTCGCCGGGATCGTCAGCTTCAGCCGGTAGCCCTCGAAGCAACCGTCGACCTGCTCGCGGAAGAGGCTGGTGAGCTTGCCGTCGGCGGCGGCGAGCTCCAGCGCCTGCCAGGTCTTGCCGGCATCGCGGCTGACCGCGGCAGCTGGCTTGCCTTCACCGCTGGCAGAGAGCTTCAGCTCCCCGGCGGTGATCACGTACGGACAGTTGACCGCGAGGACGACCTCGCCGTCCTTGCCGGCCTCGGCGGGCGCGAGGCCCTCCTTGCCGCCGGCCAGGTTGGTCTTCTCCACGGCCGCGTCGGTCCAGTGGTCGCCCTTGAGGTCCGGCGCGTAGACCAGCCGGCCGGCGCCCCAGTGGCGGAACTTTCCGTTGGCCTCGTGCGGCTCGTAGAGCGGCCAGTTGACCGCGTCCTTGCGGTCGGCGCCGCCGCAGCCGTGGCGGGGCGCCTCGCCCTTCCTGGGAGAGCCCTTCTGGTACCAGTACGGCCCGGGCATCCAGGTCCGGATGTAGGTCTCGCCGCGGCGCAGGGCGATGCCGCCGAAGGGTTCGTTGATGACCGGCGTGTACTTCTTGCCCTCGGGGAAGTCGCCCAGGTCCTCCCAGCCGTCCTTGGTGGCGAAGGTCGAGACGCCGTCACCGCAGAGCAGGAAGCCGGGGCAGGCGCGGTTCTCCTTGACCGCGTCGCTGGCCAGGGTCAGGTCGGCCCGGATCTGCTCGATGCTGGCGATGGCCCGCGGCTCGCCGCGGTCGTAGACGTAGAAGTTCATGTGCGGGTCGAGCAGGTGCCACCGCTCGCCGTAGAAGACCTGGATGCAGTGGTGCCCGCCGGTGGCCCAGCCGCGGCACTTGTAGCCGAGCTTGCTCAAGAGCACCCACATCGGCGTGGTCTGGCGCAGGCAGCTGCCGTGCCCGTGGACATTGATCATGCGAAAGAGGTTGTAGGCCTCCTCCCGCGGACCATCGCCGTGGTAGATGACCCGGCGTACGAAGTTGAAGACCGCCAGGACCTTCTCCTCGTCGGTCATGCCGTCGCGGATGATGCCCTTGAGGATGCCGTCGACGGTGGAGCAGTCCACCGACTGGTCCGTGGTGATTCTCGGGTTCTCGACCACGGGAACCTCAGCGGACCGGGCCGCAGACCAACCAATGGCCAGGACCGCCCCGGCCACGGCCGCGGCCTGGACTGCTCGGGATCGCAGCAGCATCAAGCATCTCCTTCATCCTCGGCCCCGCCGCCTCAGGGCAGCGGGCAGGTCTCCCGGGCGTCGTATTCCAGCTTGGCGCGGACCACGCGGTGGCGCAGGTAGTCGGCCACGTAGCAGGCCTGGTCGGAGACGGCCACCTGCGTGCCCCAGCCCAGCTCGGTCCCGCCGGCATCCGGCCGGCCGCGGCTGCCGAACCGGATCACGGTGTTGGCGTTGGCGTCGAGCACCTCCACGCGGCCGCCGACCGCGTCGGGGACGAACAGCCGCCCGAAGTCGTCCAGGTCGAAACGGCCGTTCCGGCAGGCGCAGCCCGGGCCGCCACTCTTGTCGGCGATGCGCGAGAGGATCGGCGAGAAGCCGGGGCGGGCCCACAGGGCCCCCTCGGCCGTGAAGGGCTCCATGCCCCGGGCCCCCGGCGAAACCAGTTCGCCCTTGGGCTCGGGCCGGACCGCGCCGCCGGCCGGGCCGAACTTCAGGATCGATCCGTAGAGCCGCGGGTACTTGGCGCGGAGCTCCTCGGGGAGCTTCCCGGCCAGGTCCCCGGGCGGCATGGCGCCGGCGGGCTGGACGGTGACGCCCACGTAGACGTTGCCCCTCCGGTCGACCTTGACCCCGGCCGCCGGGCAGTGCAGCTCGATGAACCCGTAGGCCTTGATGCGCCCGTCGGGTCCGATCCGGGTGACCTGGTGGGAGGTGTTGGAGTGGGTCAGGTAATGGTGCAGCTTGTAGATGCTGCCGTCGGGACCGGCGGCCAGGCCGCGGTGCGGGTTGGCGTGCCCGCCCCAGAGTTCGGGGATGAAGCAGCGCCCCACCGCCGGGAAGTCGGCCGGCTTGCCCTCGCGATCGAAGCGCCAGAGCTCGTTGGAGCCGGACATGCAGATCAGCCCGTCCGGCCCGACGGCCAGTTCCCCGTTGCCGAACCGCCCGCCGAAGGGCGCGCCCGGCGGGCCGGCGGGCTTGTACTCGCGCAGCAGCTTGCCGCTGGCGCCGTCGTGGACGAAGCGGTTCTGGACGTAGAGCTCCTCGCGGGCGCGGTCGATGCCCAGGAAGTTGACGCCGCCGAAGGCGTAGCCGCTGTGGCTCGGGGGCCAGGCCTTGCTGACGTCGGGCGGCGCGGGCAGATTCTCGACGTCCAGCCCCTCCGGCCACTTGTCCTTGTCCACCCACTCCTTCTTGAGCTCGATGGCAAGGTCGAACCTGGCCTTCAGGCCCAGCGACACGCTGGCCCTGTAGGCCCCCGGCGGCACCGGCTTGCCGTCATCGTCCTTGCCGTCCCACTCCAGCTCCTGCTCGAGCGTGCCCTTCTTCAGGGGCTCCGGGGCGCGCTCGCCCAGGACTCCGGCGGCCAGGTGCCGGACGATCTTGCCCTGCGCGTCCAGGACCGCCACGGCGCAGTCGGTCGGCGCGGCGGCCTTGAAGGCGATGCGCCTGGCGCCATCGACGGCCTTGGCCGAGGGCTTGGCCGCGAAGCTCCCCGGCTCGCGGGCCTTGCCGGCCGCCTCCGCCGGCACGATCTCGGGCTTGCCCGCGGGGTGCTCCGGACGCAGGTCGTCCCAGTACTCCATGCGCGGCGCGTCCATCTCCCTGGCGATCTTGTCGCGCCGGGAGAGGTCCCAGCCCACCCGGGCGGCCACGTGGCCGGTCAGCCGGGCGCCCTGCCCGCTTATCACCCGGCTGTCGATGGTGCCGGCCTCCAGCGAAATCGGGCCGAACCCCTCAGGCAGGGCCAGCTGGGTCCAGCCGTCCCCGCAGGCATAGGCGGTGGAGTAGGCCGGGTAGGTCTTGAAGAGCGGCCGCCAGGTGGCCATGTGGTCGTACTGGAGGTTCTGGGCGCGCTTCTCGACCAGGGCCATGCCCGTCCAGTAGACCGCGAACTTCTGCTGCCCGCGGTCGGCGCCCCACTGCACCCGGCGCAGGTCGGCGCCGACGGTCTTGGGGATGCCGTCCTTGGGGTGGCGCAGCAGCTCGGCGATCGGGATCTTGAGCTCCGCTGTCCAGCACTTGCCGGCCTTGTCGATCCTGGCCGCGCCCTGGACGGCCGGCAGTCCGGCCTCGGTCAGCACCAGGTCGTAGCGGTGCGGCCAGGTGAAGCTGCGGTAGATCTCGCCCTTGGGACTGACTGCGATGAAGTAGTAGTTGTAGAAGCCGAACCGCCCCAGGTCCAGGGCCAGCGCGCAGTAGTCCCCGGCCAGGACCTGGTAGTTCCGCTTCTTGAGGTTGGCGTCGATCCCGTCGAAGAGCCAGGGCCCGTCGGCGTGCGGCTCCTCGCAGCGGAAGCTGACGTAGAGGTTCTCGCGGTCGGTGACCATCCGGGCCTCGGCGGCGTCCCTGGGCTTCTCGCCCTTCTCGCGGCGGGCCGCGTCGCACCAGCCGTCGATCTTGAAGACCGCGGCCCCCTTCCAGGACTCGTCGCCGAGCTCGCCGTCGACCGCCGGCGCCTGGGCGACAACCGGCACCCTGGGCGCCTCCGGCTCACCGGCGGAGGAGAAGGCAACGGCCAGGTTCCAGGCCAACGCGCATGCCAGGGTAATTCGCATCATTGCCATCCTTCCATGTCGGGAGGGGGCGTGTGTGGGTGGGTGAGTATGCGAGTGTTTGAGGGCCAAGGTGGCCGTGCCCATCCGCTCACCCACACCCACACACCCAAACACGCTCGTCCCAATCACGGCACCGCCACCGTCTCCTCCGCCGCCGCTCCCAGCTTGACCACCACAATCCGCTGGTTGACCGTGTCGGACACGTAGAGCTTGTCCCCGGCCAACGACACGAAGCTCGGCCGGGCGAAGGCGATCTCGGGCTTGGGCACGGCGCTCTTGGCGCCGCGGCTGTCGGCGTTGCCGTAGCCGCCGATGCGCGAGAACATGTTACCGCCGGGATCCAGGACTTCCACCGTGAACCGGAACGGGTTGGGGGCGAAGGTCCGCCCGAAGCCGTCGACCGCGAAAGTGGCGAGCGCGCAGTTGCAGCCCGGGTCGCCCCAACGGCAGACGTTGCTGGCCACCGGCCCGAAGCCCTGCCGGTACCACTGGTGACCGCTGACCTTGACATCGGCGTCGAGGAGCGCGGCCTGGAAGTCCTGCGCGCCGGCCGGCGCCTTGGCCGCCGCAGTGAAGGGGTCCTCGACCTTCTTGTTCGCCGGACGCAGGCCGTAGATGCCCCCGCCCTCCGGCCCGAACTTCAGGATGCCGCCCCAGTGGTAGAGGTAGGGGTTGTAGTAGGGGTAGATCCACGGCGCCGGGCGGTCTCCGAACAGCTCCGGCTTGCTCTTGGCGTCGTACCAGAACCACCAGTTCCTGCCCGGCACCTGGCCGGCGAAGCCGTCCTGGTAGGGCCGCTCCTTGGTCTTGAGGTTGGCCCCGAGGTAGATGTTGCCCGCGGCGTCAACGCCCACGCCGCACGCGCCCCGGTCGATGCCGCCGATGATGCCGGCCTTCTTGAGCTTGCCGTCCGGGCCGTAGACGTCCAGCTGGCAGGCTTCGTGCCGCCGGCTGTTGTACATGATGTAGATATCGCCGCTCGGAGCCACGGCGATGCCCCGCGCGGGGTTGGAGCCCTCCACCGGGTCCCAGTCCACATGGTTCTTGCCGGTCGCGGGGAAGGGCAGCGGCGCGCCGTCGGGCCCGAAGCGGTGGAGGCCCACTCTGGCGAAGTCCGGGCCGGCGTAGATGTTGCCGTCCCGGTCCAGCGCGAAGACCAGCCCGGGCATGCCGCCTGGGCCCTTGCCGTCCTTCATGAACGGTGCTTTCTTGCCGGAGGCCAGGTCGACGGTAATCATGCCGCGGCGGCCGAGGTTGTGGTCGCGCTCCCGGACCAGAAGCCGCGCGCGGGCCGGGTCGGCGGCGATGGTCGCCGGGCACTCCAGGCCGTCGCGGCCGTTGATACGCGGACCGGCCTCGAGCTTGTCGCCGCGGTCGACCAGCGGCATCACGTCCATGATCGCGTTCCACCCGGGCTGGACCGCGGCCCACAGGATCGGCGGCTCGGCGGCCGGGTCGAGCGCGATGAACTCGGTGTTCTTGAGCGGCATGGACAGCCGCTCCTTGACCTCGCCCTTGCCCCAGGCCGTGAACTTGCGCACCACCGTGGTGGCGTCGGGGAGCATCTTGGCCTGCTTGGGCCTGGAGAGCAGGTAGATCTCGCCGCTCTGCGGGTGCACCGCGATCTGCTCGGGCTTGTCGGCCGCGAACTGCCCGAGGCGCTTGCCCTCGGCCGAGAACACGACCACGCGGTTGTTGCCCCGGTCGCAGACGTAGAGGTTGCCGGCCTTGTCGACGGCCACGCCCTGGGGGTCGTCGAAGTGCTCGTCGTCCTTGCCGGCCTCCTTCTGCCCGACGAAGGGCTCGCCGAGCCTGGCATCGCTCCACTTCAGACGGTAGACGCCGTGGGCGCGCTTGAGCCGCGAGGCGTCCGAGGCCTGGACGAAGTAGATCCATTCGCCCTCGGGGCTGGCGGCCAGGTGGTCGAACCAGGGCGTGCCGCGTTCTCCGGCGCCGCCGATGTAGCCGGGCGCCTCGCGGACCTTCGGCCCCACGCAGGGCAGCCCCTCCGGCGCCCCGCCGGCCGGCGAGACCGTCAGGAGGTGGCGCATCGGGCCGTGTTCCACGTAGGTGCCCATGGCGCTGACCAGGACGAGATTGCCGCGGGCCGTGAAGGCCATGTTCTGCTTGACCAGCCCGTTGGTCATGGGATAGACGCAGGCGATGCCGTCGGTCGCCACCGGGGGGTGCAGGTTGTAGACCACCGGCAGGGTCTGGCCGTCGACCTCCAGCTGCCCCACCGAGGCGGTCCGCTCCTTGGGGAGCCCCGCCGGGTAGGGCATGATGGTGCGCAGGTACTTGCCCTCTCGCGAGAAGACCTTCATGCGCGCCTCGGCGTCGAGGGTGTAGACCTCGCCCTTGGCGTCGACTGCCAGGCCCACCAGCCAGGTGCCGAAGGTCTGGCCGTCCCAGCCGAGGATGGCGTCGAGCTCCGACTTGAGCCCGAGGCGCACCCGGGCCTTGAACGGTCCGCCGGCGGCGGCCTTGCCGGCATCGTCCTTGCCGTCCCAGACGACCTCCTGGGCCAGCGCGTCCTTCTTGAACGGCGCCGGCGCCTCCTTGCCGAGGAGCCCCGCGGCCAGGTGGCGGACGACCGCGCCCTTGGCGTCGAGCACCGCCACCTCGACGTCGGTCGGCGCGGAGACGGCGAAGGCGATCTTCAGCTTCTCGCCGTCCTTGGTAACCGCCGGCTTCGCAGCGAAGCCCGACACCGTCGGCTCGCCCGCCAGAGCACAGGCTCCGAACGCCGCCGCCGCAAGGAACGCAGCCGCACGATAGTTCATGCTTCCTCCTGCTTCCGTGGCTGGGCCCCGCCCTCGACCAGCCGGGCCGGGATGACCACGGTGACCGGCTCGACGTCCGGCCGCTCCATGCGCAGCAGCAGCCGGCGCACGGCCTCCCGGCCCATCTGCACCGGGCTCCATTCGACGTGCGCCGGCGCCGGCAGGCCGTCCCACAGGCCCGGCGCCAGCCCCCAGGCCACCATCTCGAAGGCACCGCCGGGCGCCAGGCCCAGGTTTCTCATGGCCTGAAGCACGCCGACCTGCTGCGGCTGGAAGGGCACGACCATCGCCGTGGCCCCGGCCCGGATGATGCGTTCGGCAGGGACCGGGTCCTCGCCGCCCAGCCACGGGACGGCGGCGATGAGTTCGCGCTCCGGACCGATCCCCAGCCGGCTGCACTCGCCGACGAACGTCGAGCAGCGCGCCTCGGCGTGGAGCGCCGGCCGCCCCATGCGATGCATGTCCGCGGACGTGTCCAGGTAGCCGATCCGCCGGTGCCCGCGGTCGTGGAGGTAGGCCACCGCCTGGGCGATGCCGCCGGCGTTGTCCTGCACGATGGCGTCAACCGCCAGCCCATCGGCGTGGTAGCCGGTCCGGACCACGGCGAGGCCGGCGGCCAGCAGCGCCGCGACCGATTTGCGCTCGCCGTGGTCACAGAGGATCCCGCTGGCCACCCGGGCGAACTCCGCGGCCCGCCCGGCAGCCAGGTCGCGCTCGCCCATGTGGCTGATCACCGTCAGCCGGCCGTGACGCGCGGCCTCCTCGCGCGCCCCCTCCCAGAGTCCCGGGTGGTACTTTGCGTCGTAGCGGGTCTCCGGCTCGCTGTGCAGGAAGAGCAGTGCGGGCGGCCGGTCACCCCCGGATTCCTCCTCTGCCGAGCGCAGAAAGTAGCCGCGCGCCGGCCGCCGCCTGACCAGCCCCTCCGCGACCAGCTTGCCCAGGCCGTTGCGCACAGTCACACGGCTGACCTTGAGCATCTGGCTGAGCTCACGCTCAGAAGGCAGGCAGGCCCCGGGCAGCAGCTTACCCAATGCTATCTGTCTTCGTATGCTGGCCGCAACCTCATCCTCTTTGAGTCCTGGAACTCTTGCCCGCGTGGTCATCATGACCTCCAAACTGGTCTAGACCGCTATACACCATACGATGCCGAAATGTTCGCAATATTGCCGGAGGTCTCGCAAGATACGCTATCCTGTGTGTTAGAAATGCTGACTGGTTGGCATTTTCCCGTGAACCATGGTGTTTTCTTGCGTTCATATCTGCGCCGGCCAGAGTGGCGGCGAGGAGGCGAAAGATGGCTACGTCCACCGACCTTCGTTCCGCGATCGAGGAAGTCCAGAGCCAACTGCCGGCCGAACAGCTGCAGGCCGAGGGGACACTCCCCCTGGATGGCGAGGCCAACTGGTCCGCACGGCTGGCCCGCCGGGTCGGCGCCCTGCCCTGGTGGGTGATCTCGGCGGCCACCCACGCAGTTCTCTTCCTCTTCATCGCCCTGCTTGCGACAGCTGTCGCTCCGGCCAAGCAGGACGAGGTGGTCATCAGGACGGAGATAGTCAAGCAGAAGCCGCCGGAGTACGACCCCCAGAAGAAGCGCGACATCTTCAGGAACGTCAAGGAGGTCCAGTCCGATACCCAGGTCGAGGCCCCGGTCGTCGTCCACGAGAAGATGGAGGAGGCCGAGACCTTCCAGACCGACAACAACATGGACAGCCGGAACTCCCGCGGCAACGAGGACGCCATCTCGGACATCCCGCTGGGCGGGGCGGGCACGGTCGGCTCGATCGGGGTGGGCGGCGGCGGCATGGCCGGAGTCTTCGGCTACCGCGACGGCGGCGGCCGGAAGAAGGCCGTGGGGCGCTTCGGCGGCTCGCAGGCCACCGAGAGCGCCGTCGAGGCCGCGCTCCAGTGGCTGGCCCGCCACCAGGAGAAGGACGGCCACTGGGACCGCAAGAAGTGGGCGGACGGGCCGAACATCTCCGGCGGCGACGTGGCCGTCACCGGCCTGGCCACCCTGGCCTTCCTGGGGGCCGGTTACACCTCCAAGGACGGCGGCAAGTACGCCGACGTCGTCCGGCGCGCCGAGAACTGGATGTGCAGCACCCTGGACGAAGCCACCAAGCACCACCCCTGGTCGCCGGTGAAGCTCGGCGACTTCGACACCAACATGTACGAGCAGGGCATGGCCGCGCTGGCCCTGGCCGAGGCCTACGGCATGACCAGGGACGAGCGGCTCCGCAAGTACGCCCAGGCCGCGGTCGACGCGGTGGTCGAGGCCCAGGGCCCCTACGAGGGCTGGACCTACCAGTCGAAGCACGGCAAGGCCGGCCGCAACGACACCTCCATCACCGGCTGGCAGGTGATGGCCCTGAAGAGCGCCAAGATCGCCGGGCTGAAGGTCGACGGCAGCGCCTTCCAGGGCGCCAGCCACTGGCTGGAGGTGGCCACCGATCCGGCCAACGGCGTCGTGGCCTACGAGTCCGCCCCGACCATCGACAAGGTCAAGCGCGGCAGCGGCACGATGGCCCTGTGCGCGGCGGGCATGATCATGCAGCAGTTCCTGGGCACGCCCAGCGACAGTCCGCAGGTGAAAGCCGCCGCCGACCAGCTCAAGAAGTACCTGCCCACCTGGGACACGGCCGCCGTGGACACGACCTTCGCCCCGTACCCCGGCGGCAAGAACGGCACCAACTACTACTACTGGTACTACGGATCGCTGGGCATGTTCCAGTACGGCGGCGATCACTGGGCCAAGTGGAACGAGGCCATGAAGAAGATCCTCACCGAGCACCAGCGCAAGGGCGGTCCGCTCGATGGCACTGCCGCCGATGTCGACGGCTCCTACGATCCGGTGGGCAGCGGCGGCGTGCCCCACGGCGGGCGGGTCATGTCCACCGCGCTGGCCGCGCTGACCCTGGAGGTCTACTACCGCTACCTGCCGCTGTACAGCACCAAGTAGCTCCGAGGCCGGGCCGGCGGGCCCGCGCGTCCGCCGGTTGCCCCGCAGCCCGACCCTGTGATATGATGTCCGGGCATGAATCCCCCGGACCGTGCCGCCCCGCGCCGACTGCCCTTTGCCCTCCGGGCGCTGCGGCATCCCAACTATCGGCTGTTCTTCTTCGGCCAGGGCGCCTCGCTAATCGGCACCTGGATGCAGCACATGGCCATGCAGTGGCTGGTCTTCCGGCTGACCGGCTCGGAGGTGATGCTCGGCGTGGTGAGCTTCGCCGGGCAGATCCCCAATCTGCTCTTCGCCCCGGTGGCCGGGGTCTTCGCCGACCGCTGGGACCGCCGCCGGCTGCTGCTCGTGACCCAGACCCTGTCCATGCTGCAGGCGGCGGCGCTGGCCGCACTGATGTTCTCCGGCCAGATCCGGACGCCCTCGGACGCCTGGATCCTGGTGGTCATGAGCCTGTTCCTCGGGCTGGTCAACTCGGTGGACATCCCCGTGCGCCAGTCCTTCGTGGTCGAGATGGTCGGCTCGCGGGAGGAGCTGGCCGGGGCCATCCCGCTCAACTCCTTCCTGGTCAACAGCTCGCGGTTCATCGGCCCCTCGGTGGCGGGTCTGCTGGTCGCCTGGGCCGCGCGGTACGCCGGCGATGACGCCGGGGAGGGGTCCTGCTTCCTGGTCAACGCGCTGACCTACCTGGGGGTGCTCGGCGCGCTGCTGGCCATGCGCCTGACGCCGCGGGAGCGCACCGCCCCGGCCCGGCGCCTCGGACGCGAGCTGTCCGACGGACTGGCCTACGCCTGGCGCACGCCGCACATCCGGCTGATCCTGCTGTTCCTCGCGTCGGTCAGCCTGGCCGGCATCCCCTACATGACCCTGATGGCCGTCTTCGCCAAGGAGGTCTTCGGCGGCGATGCGCGGCTGCAGGGCTGGCTGATGGGCGCGGTGGGGCTGGGGGCCATCGCCGGTACCTTCATGCTGGCTTCGCGGCGCAGTTCGGCCGGCCTGGGTCGGGCCATGGCGCGCGGCGCCCTGGTGTTCGGCTCGGGCCTGATGCTCTTCGCGGCGCTGGCCTTCCTGTGGCCGCGCCTCTGGCCGGCCCTCTACGCCGGCCGGGCGGCGCCGCCGGTATGGGCGGTGCTGCCGCTGGCGGTGCCGCTGCTCATGGCCGTGGGCTTCGGGCAGGTCTCGCAGCTGACCGCCGGGAACACCCTGCTCCAAACGCTGGTCGACGAGGACAAGCGCGGCCGGGTGATGAGCCTGCACACCGTGGCCTTCCTGGGGGTAGCGCCGCTGGGCAGCCTGGCTGCCGGCGCCATCGCCAGGCACCTCGGCGCGCCGGCCACCGTGCTGATCGGCGGCGCCGCCTGCCTGACCGGGGCGCTCCTGTTCTCGGCGCGGCTCCGGGCGCTGCGGGAACATTTCGCCGAGACGGGCGGAGCCGGCCGGGAGGGGGCGACGTAGCGCTCAACGGTCAGAGTCCGGCCCCCCGAACCTTGAGCCTTGAGCGCCGAACGTCGGTCCGACTTACTTGCCAGCGTATCCCTTGGGATGCTCCGAGTGCCACTTCCAGGCCGTGGCGATGATGTCCTCGAGCGAGCGCTCCGGCTTCCACCCGAGCTTCTCCCGGGCCAGCGCGTTGGAGGCCACCAGGGTGGCCGGATCGCCGGCCCGGCGCGGGGCCCGCTCCGATGGGAAGTCGCGGCCGGTGACCTTCCGGGCGGCGGCCAGCACCTCGAGGATCGAACTGCCCCGGCCGGTGCCCAGGTTCATGGCGGTCGACGCGCCGCCGCCGGCCAGGTATTCGAGCGCCTTGACGTGCGCCGCGGCCAGGTCCTCGACGTGCACGTAGTCGCGCACCGCGGTGCCGTCCGGCGTCGGATAGTCGCTCCCGAATATCTTGAGCGGCTTGGCGCCGCCGGAGAGCGCCGCGCGGAGGAGGTTGGGTATCAGGTGGGTCTCCACCGGATGATCCTCGCCGATCTCCCCCGAGGAGTGCGCCCCGGCGGCATTGAAGTAGCGCAGGGCCACGTAGCCGAGCCGGCCCGGCCCGATGAGCGCCGAATGCCGCGCCACTTCCCGGGGCTCGGGCTGCGCGCCGGGATTGGTCCCGGACTTCGCCTTGGCGCCCCCATGGGCGCGCCTGGCGGCCGAGGGCCTGACCGGGGCCGGACGCTCGGCGGCCGCGGCGGAGTCGGCCGAGGTGAAGACCGGCGCGGAGGCGTGGTCGGCCAGGGCCTGTTCGAAGACCAGCTTGGTGGTACCGTAGGGATTGCAGGGCGCCTTGGGTGCGCCCTCGTCGATGACCGCCCGGTCCGGCTGGCCGTAGGTGGCCGCGCTCGACGAGAAGACGATGTGCCGCACCCCCGCCCGCTGCATGGCGGCCAGCAGCCGCAGGCTGCCGACCACGTTGATCCGCCAGTAGAGCCCGGGCTCGCGGACCGACTCCTCCACCAGGCACTTGGCGGCCATGTGCACCACGGCTTCGGCGCCGGTCCGCTTGAAGGCCCGGCCGAGGTCCTCGCCGCTGAGGATGTCGCCGACGACCAGCGGCATGCCGCCGGCCGCCGGGCGGTGGCCCTCCGAGAGGTCGTCGAAAATGAAGACATCGTGGCCGGATTCGCGCAGCGCCCAGGCCACGTGGCTGCCCACGTAGCCGGCGCCGCCGGTGACCAGGACTTTCATGTCATCTCCATCGCTGCAGGGGTTGGGATTTCGGGCACGCCGCCGGCGCGCCCCTTTCGGTCATGGCCCTCAGGTACCGCCGCCCTGCCCGCAGCCGCCGGCCGCGAACAGGACGCCCAGGATCGCGAGCACCAGGCCGAGGACTAGTCTCACGGGTGGCAAACGCAGATTCATGTCCGCTCCCTCTTGCCGGGGAAACCTACTTCTTCTCAGGCGCGACCGGGGCCGTCGGCTTCTCCGGATCGAGCGCCACCGGCAGGGCGTAGCTCTGGGACACCTCCGGGTCGACCTTGACCACGCCGGCCGCCTCGTAGTGCCCCGGCGCGGAGACGCTGATACTCCAGAGCCCCTTGGCCAGGCCCTTGACCAGCGCGACGCCGTCGGCGCCGGCCGACACCTTGACTTCCCGGCCGCCGGAGACGGCGGTGACCGCCGCCCCGGCCAGGGCCTTGCCCGTCCCTCCCGCGGTGACCGTCACAGTGACGGCCGCGGACCGGTCCCCGGCGGGGGCCGGAGCCGGAACCGCCGGCGGAGGAGGAGTCGGCGGCGTGGGCGGAACCGGCGCGGGGGCTGGCGCAGGGGCCGGGACCGGCTCCTTGACAACCGGAGCGGGCGTCTTGACGGGGTCAGGGACCTTGACCGGGGCCGGCTGCTTGGGCGGCGCGGGGGCCACCGGCGGGGCCGGAACCGGAGCAGGCGCCGGGGTCGGACTGACAACCGGAGCCGGGGCAGGGGCGGGCGGCTTCTTGCCTCCTGCCTCGTTCTGCGGACCGCAGCCGGCGGCCAGGGTCAGGGCGAGGAAAGCTACGGCGAAGAGCGGCAGATGGCGCATGGGGCAGGTTCCTTTCACTGTTTGGGTGGCAGCAGCCACTGGTTCTCGATGACCGCGCGGGCCGCGGGAGAGCGGGCCTCGAGCTTCTCGGCGGCCGCCAGGCTCCTGGCGGCCTCCTCGACCTCTCCCCGGGCCGAGCAGAAGAGGGCGTAACCCAGCAGCATGGGTCCGTCCTTGGAGTCCAGGTAGGTGCGGGCCAGGGCGCAGACATCCCTGGGCGGGAAGACGCCCCACGCCAGCCGGGTGGCCGAGCCCTCCACGTCCAGGGTCACGCCGGCCGCATCGCCGGCGGTCACCCTGCGGGGCTGGCCGGCGTAGCGCATCTTCGCCCCGGCCTGGGCCTTCTTCAGGCCGGCCATGAAGACCCGGTTGAAGGCGCCGGCCAGGCCCAGGGCCTCCTCGATCTGCGCCCGGCGCGCATCGTACGGCGTCCCGGAGAGCTCGGCGCGGGCGGCGGCCAGGCCCTGGGCGGCCTTGTCGTAATCGCCGCCGGCGGCCAGGATGGCGGCCGCGCCGCGGAGCTTCTCGAAGCGCTCGGCCAGGGCGCGTTCCTCGTCGTCGCGGCGCTTGCGCTCCTCGGCGGAGAGCAGCGTGCGGGCGGCCAGGACCGCCCGCGGCGCGGCCGAGCGCAGCCCGGCCTTCTCGGCCAGCGCCATGGTCTCCAGGGCCTTGTTCCGGGCGCCGGCCAGGTCCAGGAAGAGGGCGCAGCCGGCCAGCGAATTGGCGTCCTGCTGGTCGGAATTGTTCAGGGCCAGCCAGGCCAGATCAGTGGCCGGAATCGCGGCCCACTGCAGCCTGGCCGGCACGCCCTCCACGTCGAGGGTCACGCCGGTGGTGCCGGCATCGGCCACCGGGCGCGGCCGGTTCTGGTACTTCACGGCCGGGTTGTTCTTGCGGGCCTTGAGCGCCGCCACGAAGCCGCCGTGGAAGCCGGCGAGCAGCCCCAGGGCCTCCTCGGCCTGGGCCAGCGGGGCCTCGGCGGACGTGCCGGCCAGCTCGCGCCGGGCGGCGGCGAAGAGCTCGGCCGCCTTGGGCAGGTTCCACTCGGCCACCACCGCGGCGGCTTCGCCGCGGAGCTTCTCGGCGCGCTCCGCCAGCCGGACCGCCTCATCGGCGCGGGCGCGGCGCTCCTTCTCGGTGAGCAGCCAACCCCGGTCGATGGCGGCGCGGGCGGCGGCCGATTCGGCGCCGCCCTTGGCGGCCAGATCCAGGAAGCGCTGGGCCTCGCCGTCCTGCCCCTGGGCCGCCGCGTAGACCGCGTAGGCCAGGGCGAGCTTGCCGTCGTCGCGGGGCACGAAGACCCGGGCCATCTCGCAGATGTCGCGGCCCTCGAAGCGGTCCCAGGGCAGTTTGGGCTGGACGTTGTTGCCCAGGTCCAGAGTGACGGTCCGGGCGTCGGCGGCGACGGCCTGCTTGGGCTTGCCGTCGAAGCGGATCAGCGCCTGGATCTTGCCGGCGTTGATGGCCTTGATGGCCGCCCCATGGAAGGAGGCGCAGAGTTCCAGAACCTCGCCGGTCTCCTCGACCGCGGCGGCGCCTTCGGTGCCGGCGGCATCCCGGCGGGCGGCGGCCACCAGGTCGCGCGCCCCGTCGAAGTCCCGCCGGCCGATCAGCTCGGCGACCTCCGGCCGGAGCCGCGCCAGCCGTTCGACCAGCTGCCGGGCACGCTCCTCGCGCGCCAGGCGCTCGGCCTCCTCCCGCTTGCGCTTCTCCTCCTCCAGGCGCTGCCGGGTGGCGGCGTCGGCGCTGGCGATCTCGCGGTCCGAGACCTCCTTGAGCTTGGCGGCCACGGCCGCGGCGCCCTCGGGCGTGAGCCCGGCGCCCAGCCTGGCCAGGGCCTCCTTCGCCTCGCCGTGCCGGCCGGCAACGGAGAGGGTCTCGGCCTCCTTGAGGCGTCTGGCCACGTAGGTCTCCTGGGCGGCCAGGATAGTCCCCTCCATGCGCCGGCCGCGCTCGCGGACCTCGTCGGGCGCGTCGGCGAACTCCTTCCGCCAGGCGGCGAGCGCGGCCAGGCCCGCGGTGAAATCGCCCTTCTCTTCGGCGGTGCGACTCCGGGCCAGCTCGTCGAGCGCGCGGTTGCCGGCCATGCCCAGGTGCTTCACGTAGCGGTCGCGAGCGTAGCGGGAGCCGTAGATCGAGCCGGGGTGGGCGTCGACGATGGCCTTGAACCGCGCGGCGATGACCTTGTCGTCGCCGGCGTTCTTCTCGGCGAAGGTGATCGCTTCGCTGTAGAGCCGGGCGGCCGGGTCGGCCTGCGGCTCGGCCGGGGGCTGGGCCGGCACTGGCGCCGGCCGCTGAGCCGCGGGGCGGCCCTGCGGGGCCGGCGGCCCGATGCGGCTGTTCATGAACAGCCAGACTCCGCCGGCGGCCACGCCGAGCACCACCAGCACGACAAAGACGCTCATGGCCGCCGAGCCGCCGGAGGCGCTGTGCTGCGGGGCGTGGCGGGACGGCTGTGCCGGTCGCGGCCCCGCCGGGGGTCGTCCGGGACGCCCGGCCGTGCCGGTGCCGGTCCCGGCCCGCGTGCCCGCGCCGGTTCCCAGCCCGGTGCCCAGGGAGGTTCCGGTGCTCTCCGCGATCAGCGGCTTGACCGGCCCGAGCTTGGGCGCGAGCTGGCGGAGCCTGGCCAGCACCTCGGCCACGGTCTGGGGTCGCTCATCCGGCTCGGCCGAGAGCATCTGCATGACCAGCCCGGTCAGTGCCTGCGGCAGATCCGGGACGATCTGTCCGGGCGGAACCGGGTTCTCCTGGGTCAGGCGCATCAGCACCTCGAGCGAGCCCTGTCCCACGTAGGGCGGCCGCCCGGTGAGCATGTGGTAGAGGCAGGCGCCCAGCGAGTAGACGTCGCTGCGGGCGTCGACCTTGGCGGTGTCCACGGCCGCCTCGGGGGCCAGGTAGAACGGGGTGCTGGGGGCGTCCTTGCCCAGGTAGTGCAGGGTCAGCACCGCGTCCTTGGCCACGCCGAGCCCCGAGAGCCGGGCCTGGCCCTTGCGGTCGATGACCACGTTGGAGGGCCGCACGTCCCCGTGGACGATGCCCCGGCCGTGCCCGTAGGCCAGGGCCTCGGCCAGCTGGCAGGCGCAGTCCACCGCCTCGGCCGGGCTCATCCGCCCGACCGTCTCCAGGTGGCGCTTGAGGGACCGGCCCTCGACGTATTCCTCGGCCACGAAGTAGCGCCCGCGGTCGGCGCCCACCTCGTAGACCCTCTTGAGGTTGGGGTGGTCGAGGTAGACGGCCCCCTTGCTGTTCTCCTGGAAGCCGGCCAGGAACTTCTCGTCGACGGCCCCGCGCGAGCGCATGACCTTGATGGTCACCAGGTCTCCGGTGGACAGGCTCCGCGCCTTGCAGAGGTTGCTGACTCCGTCGGAGCCCAGCCGCGAGAGGATCTCGAACCCTCCGATCTGGAGCGCGGTCTGGAGCCCCGAGCCGGTGCCTGACTCGTCGCCGGCCCCGGGGAAGACCCCCGATCCGGTCGCCTCCGCGACCTTGGCCAGCTCGGCCTCGCTGATCCAGACGGTGTTCTGGACGTCCAGCGGGCTGTGGTCGGCCACGTGGCGCTCGGTCTCGCCCAGGACGGTGGTGGCCCCGCACTTGGCGCAGACCAGCCGCGCCCCGGCGCGGAACTGGGCGACGTTGAAACGGGCGTTGCAGCCCGAGCAGTGGATGATGCGCTTGCCCTGGGCGTCGAGGATGGCCCGCACCTGGTGCGGCCGCAGCAGGCCCTTCTCGACCAGGATCTCGCCGAGCCGCGAGCGGTGCTTGCCGACCCGGTCCTGGGCGCGCTGGGTCTCGAGGGCGGCCTCCAGGTCCTGCGCGGTGAGCAGCCGCCAGCGCAGGGCGATTTCGCCGAAGAGCCCCTCGCGCCGGGAGTGCTGGCCCTCCAGGACCGCCTTGACCTGGTCGGCGGTCATGTAGCCCTTCATGGCCAGCAGTTCGCCCAGCCGCGGCACCGGTCCGCCCTGCTCCTCGTAGCGGCGCTGGAGCTCCAGGCAGTCGGCGATCTGCTCCTCGGTCACCAGCCGTCCGGCCAGGGCCAGCCGGCCGAAGAGCAGCTCCTTGATGGGCGCCTTGGACATGGGCATCTGACCTCCACGACGTGGTTTATGCAGAGGGGGAATTATAGGCTTTCCGAGGGGGGCTGCCAGACAAAAAACGGGAGGTGCCGGGGCGCAATTCCCGGCTTCCAGGCGGGCTCCACCGGCCGGTTCCCTTTGACAACTCCGCCTCGGCAGAGAATATACCCATCCGGCACCAGCACCCGGCTACATGCTCCCGTCCGAGGCCCGGGCAGATCCCGATCAGCCGGCGATGGCCGTACGGGTTGCCGCCGACAGGTGGAAGATGAAAGCAACAGATCCCAGCCCCGAGGAACTCGAAAGGCGCAGGCGCTGGCTTCAGGAGTACGTCCACAGCCTGAGCCATCGCTCCGTGGTGCGCAGCCCCGAGGATGGGCCGAGCTTCCGCTGTCCCTGCTGCGGCTACAACACCCTGCCGGCGCGAGGCCACTACGACATCTGCCCGGTCTGTCTCTGGGAGGACGACGGGCAGGACGACCAGGATGCCGACGCGGTGCGGGGCGGCCCCAACGGCGCGTTGAGCCTGGCGCAGGCAAGGCTCAACTACCGGGAGTTCGGGGCCTGCGACCGCAGCCACCTCAGGGGCGTGCGCCAGCCCAGAGCTCACGAGCTCTAGCCGCACCGCCGTTTGACAAGCCCGCCCCCGCGGCGAATATATCCTAGCAACCCGTTGAAAGAGTGCCGGGGTCGCGACGCTTGAGATTGTGGCCTCAGGCGAGGAACGACGACGAAGGCGTGTCCGAAAGACACGTTGAGGAGGAGTAACGAAGCATGAGGCCGCAAGATCAAGCGTCCCTTCGGGTTGCGTCCGGACCGCTCGTCTGCGGCGTTGCTCGTCGTCGCCGTATCGCTGCGGATACGGCTTCCTCCTCGCGCCTTGCATCCGGGCGGCCCGGACGCAACGCGATCCCCGGCACTTTTTCAACGGGCTGCTAAGCTCTTTTCAGAGGAGAGATCCATGCCTGAGTCCAGGAAGCTCGATGTGGTCATCGTCGGGGGCGGGATGATCACCGCCATCCAGATTCTGCCCTCGCTCTACCAGATGCAGCGCGAAGGCGTGGTCGGCTCGATCACCATCAACGCCCTGAACGGCGCGCCCCTGAAGGCGCTGGCCGACGACGAGAGCCTCAAGACCGCCTTCCCGGGCGCTTCCTTCAAACCGATGCCCGACTGGAAGAAGGAGGGCCTCGAGAAGCAGTTCCCGGAGATGTTCAAGGACGCCATCCGGACGCTGCCGCCCTACAACCTGGTGGTCGTGGCCGTGCCCGACCAGTTCCACTACGCGGTCGTGAAGGAGGCGCTCGCGGCCAACCAGCACGTCATGTGTGTGAAGCCGCTGGTCCTCAAGCACGCGCAGTCGGTCGAGATCGAGAAGGAAGCCCACGCCAAGGGGCTGGTGGTCGGCGTCGAGTACCACAAGCGCTTCGACGACCGGGCGCTGGTCACCCGCAAGCGCTACCAGGCCGGGATGTTCGGCGAGTTCAAGGCCGGCCAGGCGCGGCTGGTCGAGCCGTGGTACTACCGGCACAGCAACTTCCAGAACTGGTTCACCTGCGAGAACTCCGACCCCTTCACCTACATCGCCTGCCACTACGTGGACCAGGTGAACTTCATCACCGGGCTGCTACCCGTGGCGGTCAGCGTCCACGGCGTGAAGGGCAAGTTCCCGAACGGCAAGGAAGGCTTCCTCTGGTCGCAGGGCCGGGTCATCTGGGAGAACGGCGCCATCCTCGACGTGATGAACGGCCTGGGCTACCCCAACGACGCGCCCGGCGGCAACACCCAGGGCATCATGATGCTCTGCGAGGGCGCGGACATCGGCGGCCTGATCGACCACCACGACCAGTACCGCGGCGTGAAGCACGGGATGGTCAAGCCCATCGACAACAAGGTCTACCACGAGACCAGCCCGGACTACTTCCAGTTCGTCCCGGCCGGCGGCGAGGGGTTGGTGCCCGTCGGCTACGGCTTCCGCTCCATCGCCTACATCACCCGTGCGGCGGCCAAAAGCAACGAATTGGCCGCCGGGCTCGACGCCAAGAAGGCCCTGACCGTCCGGCAGAAGCACCTCGAGGGGCTCGACAGCGACGGTATCATGGCCACGCCCAAGAACAGTGCCTTCAACGAGCTGGTCATGGAGGCCGGGCGCCTGTCCATCACCAATGGCGGGCGCGAGGTGGTGATCGACTACGGCAGGAACGGCTCCGAGCCGGGCGTGCGCTTCCGCGAGGCCGGGGAGTTCGACAGCGTGAAGCCCTCAGCCAAAGCGGCCAAGAAGAAGTAGCGGCGGAAAGGCTCAACGCAGAGGCCGCAGAGGTTCGCGGAGTTCGCAGAGAACATCTACTGGTGCCGGGGGCGGCGAAGGCCGCCCCCGCTCCTTAGGGGCGGTAGTGCCACGGTTGGGTTTGTGCCGTTCGACTATCGGACATTCGCCAGCCGCTCAATGGCATGCTTGGCCTGCCAGGCAATTATGCGGTCCTCGCTCTTGGCCAGCTCGCGTAGCTGGGGCAGGAATTCCTTGCCGTCGGCCCCCAGGCTTCCGATAACCCTGGCAATCTCGCCAAGCACTTGGTGGTCGGTGCTCTTGAGCCCTTCGATTAACACGGGCCTGGCCGACTCGCCCTTGCCCGTGATGCCCCAGTGCGCCCCGGCGGCATTGATGCGCACCCAAAGGACGTCATCCTTCAGAGTTGTGGCCAGCGCGGGCTCGATCTCCGGGGGGAGTGCCTTCAGCTGCCGCAGTTTCCAGGACAGGTTCATCAGAAACAACGCGGCATTGCCGCGGTGGCGTGCGTCCGGGGATTTGAGTGCCGCAGCCATGGAAGATGCCAGCTTGGCCGCGTCCGGCCCGCAGTAGGCGTCGGCCGGCACGCCGGCGTCGTTCAGAAACTTCCGTAGGCCTGGGCATTCATGGGTCATTCCTTTGTATGTCAACAGCGTCAGGAGCAGCACGACTCCGATGCACCACGCATGGAGTGGCCAAGAGCGCCGTCTCCGCAGCAGGAGCACCGGGACGACCGCCAGCGTCAGCCCGACCAGGATGACTGCATACCAGTATTGCCCCAAGACCCGGCTGACGAGCAGAGTCAGCCTGGTGAAGAATGGCAGATCGACGTTCAGCATCCTGTAGAATTCCAGGTGCCGTGCCCCGGCATTCATCAAAAAGAACCCGCAGCCGAGCAGCACCAGCAGGAAGGCGCTGGCGGCCAGCCGGTCGAGCTTGTGGTTGGGTTTGGCGGGAATCGGGGCCGCGGCTTCGTCCATTGGTCCCTCCCGGCGCTCCGTCATAGGAAGCTTGCGCCGGGCGGATTATCGCGGGAGACTTTCCGGCGGCAAGGGGCTGTCCGCCGCCGCCGGCTTCGGCACGCGCCGCTCCCCCACCGGCTCCACCGGCCGCGCCGGCCGGCCGCGCCAGGCGGCCAGGGCGGCGACCGCGACGGCCATGGCCAGCGTGGCGGCGAGGCCCCCCTCGATCCCGAAGGCTCCGCCCGACCACCAGTCCGGTCCCTCGAGCCGGCAGTGCAGCGCCGAGGGCATGCTCGTCCCGCTCACCGGGATGCCCAGGGCCGGGCCCATGACCAGGTTCCATCCGAAGTGCAGGCCCCAGGGCAACCACAGCGTCCGGAAGCGCTCGTAGGCCAGGCCCAGCAGGACGCCCGCCAGGACCAGGTTGGCACCGGCCAGGACGGTGACGTTGGGGTTGAGCCCGTGCATGACGCCGAAGATCAGGCTGCTCGTCGCGATGGCGACGACCGGCCCGGAGCGCTCCGCGACGTTGCCCTGGATGTAGCCGCGGCAGACCACCTCCTCGAGAAGCGCGGCCGCGGCAATGCCCCCGGCCAGGAGCGCCAGGCGCATCAGAGCCCAGACGTCCGAGCCGCCCGGTCCGGCCAGGCCGGCGTATCGACAGGCGCCGGTCGCAAAGAGCAGCCCGGCCGCCAGCAGAATGACTCCCGCGCCGGCCACGAAGCCCAGCCCCAGATCGCACGGCGCGTCGCGGTCCCACCAGAAGCCCAGGCTCCGCCAGCTGCGCCGGTCGAGGAAGCGCCGGAAGACCCAGGCCACGAGCAGCACGAAGGGCAGCGTCGCCGTCGCCGCGGCCAGGTTCATGGCGGTCCCGTTGGGTATTCGCGGAAGCCGCCCGGCCTCTGCGGACTGCTGGGCGACGAGATAGAGCACGATGAACGGCAGCATGACTGCTACCGAGACAAGGAAGGAGGCCAGCATGAAGAGCGCAACCCGCCAGCCCGAGCGCAGCCGGCGGTCGTCCGCAATGAACCAGTCTTTGAGCGGCATGCCCCGATTATCGCCCGCCGGCGAGACGTGGCAAGCGCGACGTCGAAGGCCGAAGACACGGACCCATTTTCCGCGCCTCCGGGTTAAAGCCGGCGGCGGAACAACCGATGTCTTAGTGCTGAAGAGATTCCACAAGCTCCTTGCAGGAAGAAGGGCGGGGTGGTCCCGCCCTTCTTCCTTTTCCGGCACACCGCCTCTCCCTCTGCACCTCGTGCAGTCGCCTGCGCCGCCCCGAAATTCCGACTTGCCGCTCAAGCCGGCAGCGCCGGCTCCGATACATTGAGCGAAAGAGAAAGATAACGTCCTCCTTGAGAAGCAAGGGCGAGTTCGCAGCTCGCCCTTCTTCATTTCCGGAACATCCTCACGCCAAGCCGCTGAGCCACTCGGATTCCCCGGCTTCGTTCTCAAGAACGCCTCGGGACTTCCGATTCAATGGGTGAAGGATGATTTACATCCTCCTTGTCGGATCAAGCGCGGGATCGCAGCCCGCGCTTTTTCCTAGGTGCCAACCCCGGCATTCGGCTTTGGGCTTTCGGCTTTCGGGACAGCGGCAACAATCGCCAAAGCCGCCAGCCAGAAACCGTTTCGGTGCCAAGCCGTTGTGGTTCCGATAGCCGATAGCCGAATGCCGAAAGCCCGCCGCTCTCAGCCCGCGGCGTGGGCCTGGTAGAGCAGCTGCACCCCGATAATCACCAGGTCCAGGACGAAGAGCCCCACGATCATGGCCTCGAGGATCAGCATCCGGCGATCGAAGATCTCCTTGGTGATCATCTCGTAGAGCGAGTCGACGGTGCGCAGGCTGCGCTCGAGCTGCTCCTCCCACTCGGCCAGGTGGAAGCGCTGGGAGAGCGCCTCGTAGATCCGGGCCAGGTGCCAGTCGCCGAAGTACTTGGAGAGGTTCAGGATCTCGTCGGCGATGCGGGCCAGCTCGATGCGCTGCTCGCGCAGGTCGTGGAGCAGCCGCACCGAGTTCCGGAAGAGCGCCGGGCGGCGGCCCTGGCTCTCCATGTCGTCATAGGCCCGGTCGATGGCCCGGTCGAGCAGTGCGTCGTGGGCGCGCAGCTCGGCCATCTGGAGGTTGGCCACCTCGGCGACGTGCAGCAGCTCCTCGTACTCGGCCGAGGGGTCGAGCGCCAGCATGCCGTTCCAGTCGACCACGGCGATGTCCGACTCGGTGAAGGAGTAGGCCAGGCGCAGGCTCTCGTCGACCTGCTCGGCGGCCAGATCCACGGCCGGCCCCTCGCCCAGGAGCAGCGCGGCGACATCGGCGCGGTGGGCGGCGAGCCACTTCCGGGCGCCGTCCTCCATGCCGGGAGCCTCGGTCACGCAGATGACCTTGTAGGCCTCGCAGCGGTCCCAGGCGGGCTGGGGCCGGACCAGCGTGTCGCCGAGCTCCCTGACCACTTCCTCGGCCGAGGCGCGGGCGAGGGCGCGGATCTCGCTGTCCTCGATCTCGCCGATCAGGCAGGCCGGCAGGAGTTCGTCGAGAGACTCCTCCTCGAAGGGCAGCCGCAGGGCCACCGAGACCGCGCCCATCGAGTAGATGCGCGCCGTCCGCCGGACGCCCTCAATGGCCGGCGGGCCGGCGTGCCGGGCCGTGGGCAGGTCGAGCTCCAGCGGGGTGTAGATGGCCGCGCCCTGCGGGGTGCCCCGGTAGGGCTGGGGCTTGCGGAACCCGGAGCGGCCGGCGAGCCGCGCGGCGGCCGCCTCCATCCGGCATTCGAAGCCCACGTCGTAGGCAAAGAACCAGACTATCTCGCCGCGAATCATGGCTGCCATTCTACCGGCGGGCGGCGTGGCTGAAAGGGGAATTGTCGGTGAGCCGCGCGCGCCGCAAGGCCGGATGCGCCCCGTTGTGCCACGGGCAGTCTTCACCGCAGAGGCCGAAGCGGCTCATCCTCCACGTGCCTTGTTGTCCTCTGCGAACCCCTGCGTCTCCTCTGCGGCCTCTGCGTTGAGAGTGCCCGCCTTGTCACGGCGCCCTTTATCTTTGCCCCTTCCGGCGTTAACATCAGGCCCATGCCCCGCCCCGCCAAGCCCGACGAGCGCCTGGCGCGCCTCAGGCGCCTGGTCGCGGAGTTTCCGCGGACCAGCGGCGTCTACATCATGAAGGACGCCTCCGGCCGCGAGATCTACGTCGGCAAGGCCAAGGACCTGCGCGCCCGGGTCCGGCAGTACTTCGACGCCGGCCGCCTCGACGGCAAGACCTCGGCGCTCATGAACCAGGCCGCCGAGATCGAGACCCTGGACACCCCCAGCGAGGTCGAGGCCCTGCTGCTCGAAAGCCGGCTGATCAAGGACCTCCAGCCGAAGTACAACGTCAGCCTCAAGGGCACCAGCTACCCGCTGGTTGAGGTGACCTGGGGCGAGAGCTTCCCCCGGGTGATGATCACCCGCGACCGCTCCAACCGCGCGAGCCACTACCACGGCCCGTTCGTCGACGCCACCGGGCTGCGCGCGGCGCTGGCGCTCCTGCGGCGGGTCTTCAGATTCTGCACGGCGCCGGGCGCGGTCGAGGAGCACCCGCGCCGGCCGGTGCGGCCGTGCCTCGACCACCACGTGGGCCTCTGCTCCGGCGCCTGCGCCGGGCTCGTCCCCAGGGACGAGTACCGGGCCATGATCCGGCGCTTCGAGGAGCTGCTCGAGGGCCGCGGCCGCGCGCGGGTCGAAGCGGAGATCAGAAATAGGATGGAGGCCGCCGCCCGCGAGCTGCGCTTCGAGGAGGCCGCCCGGCTCCGCGACGAGCTCCGGGCGGTTGAGAGCCTGGCGCTGCGCGGCGGCTTGGACAGCCCCCAGCCGCCGGAGATGCCCCGCTTCGACCCGGCCGAGGCGCTGGCCGAGCTCGCCCGGGTGCTGGAGCTCCCCGCGCCGCCGGCGCGCATCGAGGGGCTCGACCTCGCCAATCTGTCGGGACGCGAGGGCGCCGGCTCGATCGTCACCTTCCTGGACGGCCGGCCAGCCAAGGGCTTCTACCGCCGCTACCGGATCAAGGCCGCGCCGACCGACGACGACTACGCCATGATGCGCGAGGTGGTCGGCCGGCGCTGCCGGCGGCTGGCCGAACAGCCGGCATTCGGCCATCGGCTATCGGCTATCGGAACGGCCGTTGTACCGAAAGCCGAAAGCCGAAAGCCGAAAGCCCCCCGCCACGCCGAGGTTGCCGGCGGGCCCGACCTCCTGCTTCTCGACGGCGGCGCCGGACACCTGGCCGCGGCGCTCGAGGCCCTGAAGCGCGGCCCAGCCGCCGGCCGGCCGAAGGCGGTCTGCGCGCTTTCGAAGGGCGACGAGACCATCCACCTGCCGGACGGCGGCGCGCTCCACCTGCCGCGAACTAACCCCGGACTCAAGCTCCTCCAGCACATCCGCGACGAGGCCCACCGCTTCGCCGGGCAGTATCACCGGAAGCTGAGGGACAAGGCGCTGCTGCCGGAAGACCCTTAGGTCCGATCCGTCCCATAGGCCCTATGGAGCTTCCGACACCACCGCCACGATCCGCCCGATGACCATCTCGGCCACGGCCGCGACCTTGGCCTTGGCCAGCACGGTAATGCGGAGTCCGCGGCCGGCGGCGGAGAGGCCGGCGCGGGCCAGTTCGCCCAGGATGACGCTGGGCACGTAGTCGACCGCGCGCATGTCGATGCGCAGATCCCTTCGCCCCAGATCCAGCAGGCGCCGACAGGCCAGCTCCAGGTCCCGGGCGTCATTGGGGTAGAGATAGGCGCACGAAACCACCACCGCGGCCTCGTCCCCGCCCTCCGGGGCGTCCACCCAGATGCGTCTGCCCTCCGGTCCGCAGCCGGGTTCGGGCCGCACCATGACCCGGCTGGCGCCGGCGCCGGCCCGTCCGGATCCGGCCGGCCGGGCTTCTGGCACAGGAGGAGGCGGAGGGGCCAGCGGCGGAGGGGGCGGGGGAGGGGGCGGCGCGTCCAGTTCGGACTTCCCGGCGGCCGTGCCCAGCCTGCCCCGCACCGCCTCGGATATGGAGTCGGCCACCTGCGGGCTGATGTAGCCTTGGGTCACCATGATTTCGGCAAGCCTTCGCCGCGGCAGGCCGGCCACGGCCTCGACGAAGATGGCCCTGGTGCATTCGGCCACCTGGTCTGCCGTGACCAGCTTGTTGTAGAGCGCCACCCGGCCGAAGAGATTGTCTTCCGCCGAGAGCAGATCGGCGTTGTCCATGCCAGGATTCTGGCCGGCGGCGGGGGCGATGTCAAGCACACCGCCCCTGGCGGTCGCGCTCCGCCGCGGCGGCCGCGCTCCCCGCCACCGCGCTCCGGCGGCGAAGCATCTCCGGGCGTTGACCGGCCGGGATGGTGAAACTATAATCGCGGGTCGTCACAGGAGGGTTCCGCCCGTGTTCGGACGCAAGAAAGCCCCCCAGCGCAGTCCCGAGGACCTGCACCGGGCCATCCTGGGCCTGGCGGCGGCCACGGGCGAAAGCGAATTCATCGACGCCGTCAGAGCCGAGGCAGCCAAGCTGGCCGACGGGGCCTCGGCCGCCGTCTTCCTCTACGATCCCACGTACCGCGACCTGCACGGCCGCGGGCTAGCCGGCAAGGAGATCCGTTTCGGGACGGGCCAGGGCCTGGCCGGTTCGGCCGCCCGCGACCTGGGCGTGGTCCGCTCCTCGCGGCCGTCGCGCGAGGACGCCTACGTGCAGGCTATCGACGGGCTGCCCGGGCCCCGCGATCCCGACAGCCTGTTGGCCGTGCCCATGGCCACCGAGGACGACCACCTGTTCGGGGTCATCCTGGTGGCCGAGTCCCGCGCCGGGAGCTTCTCCGAGGAGGACGCCGCCTTCCTGGAGATGTTCGGGGAGATCGCGGCCCGCCTCTTCGATGGTCACCGCCGCTCCGGCCACTGGCGCTCGCTGGTGGTCAGCCTGGCCGAGTCCTTCGGCAAGGCCGTCGATTCAAAAGCGGCGGCCACCGTCAACCACTGCATGCGGGTGCGCGACCTGGCCGTCCTGACCGGCCGCTCCATGGGCCTGACCCCCGCGGAGGTGGAGACCCTGGAACTGGCCGCGCTGCTCCACGACGCCGGGCGCCTGGAGACGGCCAGCGCCGAGTTCTCCGAGGCCGGGCACCGCATCCACGTCTTCTTCACCGAGGCCTTCCTGTGCTCGGTGCGGTTCCCGCCGCACCTCGCGGCGGTCCCGGAGGTCGCCTGCGCCCACCACGAGGCGTTCGACGGCTCGGGCTACCCACGCGGCGTACGTGGGACGGACCTGCCCATGGCCGCCCGCATCCTGCAGGTCGTCAACGCCTACGACGCCCTGATCTTCGCGCCGCAGCCCGGCACCGGCCGGCCGCTGGCCGAGCCCGAGGCCCTGGCCCGCCTGCAGGCCGGCGCCGGGACGCTCTACGATCCCGCGGTCATCGAGGCCTTCATCTCCCGCAAGCTCTACGTCCAGGAGAAACGCCAGCACGCCCGCCTGGAGCGGCAGATCGCCGTGGACGTCACCCCGATCCTCCCCGACGGACGCGAGGGCCGGCCGATGGAGGCCTCGGCGCTGGACCTCTCCTCCGGTGGAATGCTGCTGGAGGTCCCCGAGGACCTCCCCGTCGGAACACTGTTGCGCGCCGTGATCCACCTGCCCAGCGAGCGGCTGGAGGCCATGGCCAAGGTGGTCCGGCGGCTGCCCGACAAGGGCGGGCGCATCCTGGTTGGCACGCACTTCCTGTGGCAGGGGACGACGCAGTGAGGCACCCTTGGCCAAGCTGATCATCAAGACCCGCGACGGCTCCGTGAAGGAGCACGAACTCCGGGCCGTAACCGGCCTCGGCCGCCAGTCTACCAACGACATCCAGCTCAACGAGGAGCTGGCCAGCCGCCAGCACGCCCGGATCATCCCCTCGGGACGCTCCTTCGTCATCGAGGATCTGCAGAGCGCCAACGGCACCTTCGTCAACGGCCAGAAGATCCAGCGCCGCGTCCTGGCGGACGGCGACCTCGTCCGCATCGGCGGCTGCGAGCTGGTCTTCCGCGACGACGTGGCCAAGGACCTGGTCGGCGAGCTCATCTCCGAGCGCTACCGCGTGCTCTCCAAGCTCGGCGCCGGCGGGATGGGCGTGGTCTACAAGGCCCTGCAGATCTCCATGGACCGGCAGGTGGCCCTGAAGGTGCTCAGCCCCGAGCTGACCCGGGACCGCGAGTTCGTAGTCGGCTTCCTCAATGAGGCCCGCACTGCGGGCCAGCTCAACCACCCCAACATCATCCAGGTGCACGACTTCGGCGAGTTCCAGGGTCTCTATTACTTCTCGATGGAGCTGGTCGAGGGCGAGAACGTCCTGGCGCTCATGAACCGGGAGGGCAAGCTGCCCCCCGCCCGCGCGCTGGGCATGATCGCCCAATTGGCCGACGCCCTCAACCACGCCCACACCCACAACATCGTCCACCAGGACATCAAGCCCCAGAACCTGATGCTGGACAAGCGCATCAAGGACCAGATCAAGCTGGCCGACCTGGGGCTTGCCAAGGTCATCGGCTCGGACAAGGGCCAGCGCCGCGGCGTGCTCATGGGCACCCCGCACTACATGGCTCCGGAGCAGGCCAAGAGCCTGCCCATCGACGGCCGCACCGACCTGTACGCCGCCGGGGCCACGCTCTTCCACATGATCACCGGCCGCGTGCCCTACGAGGGCCGCAACTCCATCGAGATCCTCACCAAGCACGTCAAGAACGAGGCCCCAGACCCGCGCCAGTACGACGTGAGCATCCCCGAGTCGGTGGCCAAGCTCGTCATGCGCCTCATGGCCAAGGACCCGGCGGCGCGCTTCCAGACCGCCAAGGAACTTGGCGAGGCCGCCCGGGCCATCTTGGAGAAGGAACGCGCCGGGATGGAGCGCACCGCCGCGCGCAAGCCAGCTCCGGCCGCGGCCGCCCCGCGCCCGCAGGTTCGCCGGGCCATCGCCCGCCGACCGGCGGCCCCCTCGGCGGCCCCCTGGATGGCCGCCTGTGTGTTCCTGGCCGCGCTGGCCGGCGCGCTGATCTGGTTCTTCGTACTGCGCGGCAGGACGGAGACCCCCGCGGACGGCGGCTCCGGCCAGACCACGGGGGCGGGGGCCCTCAGCGAGGCCCAGGCCACGGCCCTGCTGCGCCAGGCCGACGCCCAGATCCTCCAGGGTCGGTTCGACGACGCCGCGGACACCTGCCGCCGGATCATCGCCGGCGCCCCGAACGGTCCGGCTGCCGACGCGGCCACCGCCCGCCTCGGCGAGATCGCCGTGAAGCGCAGCGGGGCAGCCGGCGGGGGTCCGGAGGTCGCCGCCAGGGCGGAACTGGACGAAATCCTCGCCTTCCTGAAGTCCAAGCCCAACGAACTGGCCGAGGCCCAGCGCCGCCTGCAGAACTTCCTGGCCAGGCGCGGTTCCGCCAAGTGCGCTCCCGAGGCCCGCGCCAGGCTCGAGGAGGTCACCAGGGCCATCGCCGCGGCGGCCGGCGTCTCCCAGGCCGACCGCGAGAAGGCCGCCCGTGAAGCCTACCGCAGCGAACTGGCCCGGGCCCGGGCATTCGAGGAAGGCCACGATTTCCGCGCGGCCGAGCGGGTCATGCTCGATTTCGCCGGCATGCACTCGGGCACCTCCGCGGCCGCGGACGCCAAGAAGGTCGCCGGCGAACTGCGCGACCTCGCCGAGAACTTCCTCAGCGGGCTCTTCGAGAACGCCCAGAAGGCCGGCAAGGGCCGCAAGTACCGGCTGGCCGCCGAGGGCTACTCCCAGGTCATCAGCCGGGACCCGGAGGGCGAGTGGGGCCGCAAGGCCCGCCATGCCCTCACTGAGCAGGACGCGGCTACGGCGGCCGCCTGCCGGGAAGCCATGGGCAAGGCCATGGACCAGTTCCGGGCGTTCAATTTCATCCCGGCGTCGCGCGGCGCCGACCGTGGGGCCGAGGAACTGCTGGGCACGCGCTGGCAGGGCGAACTCGAGCGTCTGTCGCTCGAAGCCGCGGCCTGCGCCAAGCTTCACGCAGCCATGGTCAAGAAGATCGCCGGCAGCGGACAGGAGCTGCCCGCGCCCTTCAAGGTCAAGGGCCCCGACGGCTGGGAGTACGTCGGCAAGATCGTCTCCGCCACCACCGATACGGTCAGCATCAAGGGCGGCCCGGCCATCATCCCGAAACCGTGGAAGGAACTGGCTCCCGCCGACCTTGCCAAGGTGTACCTGGCCTACGTCGTGCCCGACGAACACCACCTGGCGGCCAGCTACCTCTTCGCCCGGCTTGACCTCAAGGAGGAAGCCAAGGCCGAGCTGCGCAGGGCGCTCACCGTCCCCTCCACGGCCGAGGCGGCCGGCGCACGCCTCGCCGAGTTCGAGGGCCGGGCCAACCTGCTCAACTATGACTTCTCGAGCGGGCTGCAGGTCTCCGACTGGCAGGCGGCGTCGGGCGTCTGGGGCATCGAGGACGGCGAACTGGCCGGCGGAGGCCCGGGCGAGAGCGTAATCGAGCTGCGCCGCCAGAAGTACTCGGCGCGCGGCCTGAGGGTCAGCTTCGAGTTCACCATAAAGCCCGACAAGGCCGGCGACGGACTGCTGTCCGTGGAGCTCTTCACCGACCAGCAGACCTATCTTGGCGCGACCTTCGACCCGAAGGCCGGCACCGAGGTCTCCGGGGCAGTCAGCGGCGCGCCGGCGCGCAGCCCCGATGGCACCAAGCTCGCCGTCGGGCGACGCCACGTAGTCAGGCTCGCCGTAACCGGCGGGCAGATCGAGGTCTCCGCCGACGGCGCCAAGCTGCCGCCGCTGAAGGTTGCCGGACTCGAGGGGATCTCAGGTAACATCCGCTTCAAGCTCCTGGATGGCCGCGCAGCCATCGATAATGTCCAGGTTCGCAACGAGGCCGACTGACCCCCCCCTTCAGCCGCCAACAGCCCGCTTCCTGGAGTTCCCTCGCCCCGCTACTTCCCCAATAGCCGGGCCCAGCCACTGCCGAAGCCCTGAACGGCGCGTCCTGCCACTGCCGCGGAGCGCGCCTGCTCGTATGTCCAGACCCGCAGCTCATCCTCTCATCAGGACAGCCAGACCGGCTGCTTCCGGGACCGCGCAACTCTTGCTCATTCCCTCCGCGGTAGTCTAACCTACGCTGCGGGAAGCGAGCGCTTCGGTGGCCCTCCGGTAAGTCCCATGCCTGCGCGCGCATAGCCAGCGTCCTGAAAGGCGCCCCAGTTCCAGCCGCGAAGCACCCCTGACGTTCCCTGCGTTGCCACCCCTCGTCGACTTGCGGCTGAATTCCGCGGCCAGCGATGCCTTGCGCTCCGTCGGGTGACGCTCTATCTCCGCCCCCAATCCTCCCGGCGCGCGTTCCCGGGTCCCAGCGACGTCGGACCGTTCCAGAGGCGCCTGCGCCGCTACGCCCGCCCGCCTCTGGCCATCTCCAAGCCAATCCCGGTTCGCACCAGCTATCGCCTGCAATATGCCCCTAAAGTATTCAGATCGGGAGGACGAGCTCACCCCCCTGGGGCGACGCAGACCGCCTACTCTCATCAAAAAGGAGAGGGGCCTCATCATCCAGATGTGCCGCGCGCCGGTATCGTCGGCCAACCGGAGTGAGACCCCCATCTCCTGCAGTAAGAACTTCCCAGGGAGCCAGGGATATTCCTCCTTTATGGCCGGAACCGATCTACTGTGAGCGACTAGAAGCTCGCCTGATTAGCAGGCCAATCTCCGCTATGGTCTTTCTCGTATCGGAGCAAAGCACCACGCCACCCAACATACGTAGTTACGCCACTTGCGCGCGTGCGCGAGGCGCTGCGCCATTGTCGCTCAGATTTCAGCACCACTGATACCGAGAATCTCCAGGATTGCCAAGAACTCCTTGCCGTTCGCGAACGAAATAATCAGCTTGCCACCACGGCGACCTTCCTTGATCTTGACGCTTGTACTGAGTCTCGAAGCGATTCGTTGCTCAAGATCAGTGATATGAGCTGGCTTTGTACGGGCCCCAGTGGTCCCGACCGCAGATGTGGTGGACTCTCCGCCAGCTGGCGTTTCGCTGTCAGCACCATATACGATTCTTTCCAGTTCTCTGACTGATAACCCCCTATCAGAAGCTCTCTCCGCCAGCCGTTGCTGCTCAAGCGGATCGCTAATGGCTAAGAGGACTCTCGCATGTCCTGGCGTAAGAGAACCGCCCTGTAGCTTCGCCTGGATGCCAAGCGGCAGATCAAGCAGACGCAGCGCGTTGGATATGGTGCTGCGGTCCTTCCCGACGTGACCAGCCACCTGTTCCTGGGTCAGACTCAACTCGGTGATGAGCGTTCTGTATGCTATAGCCTCCTCGATGGGATCAAGGTCTTCGCGCTGGAGATTCTCAATAATGGAAAGCGTCAGGCTCTCAGTGTTATCGGCGGGCTTAGCTACCGCCGTTATTGTCTGCTTTCCAGCTTCCTTGGTGGCACGCCAGCGTCTTTCTCCAGCAATCAGTTCGTACTTATCGCCAATCTGCCTCACGATGACTGGCTGCAATAGACCGTGCTGATTGATTGAGCTGGCAAGTTCCGCAATGGCCTCTTTGTCGAAGATACGCCGAGGCTGTCTTGGGTTAGGAACGATGTTATCCACTGGTATTTCGATGAGCTGAGCACCTTCTGCAACGCCGGATTCAGTATCCATTGCGGTGGCGGTTGCGGCCTGAGGTGTCTGCTCCGACGTCCTGGAGATCAGTGACCCCAGTCCACGCAGCTTCTTGTCAGACATTTCGTTCTCCATGACTCCGTTTCACGTGAAACACCGCGCCGCCACAACCAACGGTGCCAAGTTTACACCCATCGTATAGGAAGTCAAGGATTTCGCCCAATTTTCCTTGCAACTATCACTGCCTGCAATAAACTCGCATCTATCGAAGGGGGCTCATGTGCCTGAACCCATACAACAAGCTCGAATCGTCTTCCATGGTGAGGTTCATGGAGTTGGTTTTCGATATACCACGAAGACTATTGCTGGCAGGCACCCAAACATCACAGGTACTGTGCGCAATATGCCGGATGGAACTGTAGAACTCATAGCTGAGGGGCAACAACAGGATATCTCAGATTTCGTTGCCGAGGTCAAGACTACGATGCAATCATTCATCTCCAGCTCATCAGAGTCTTTCAGTCCAAGCAACAGAAAATTCGCATCATTCCATATCGTTTTATAGCTATGTGCCGATCATCTCATACCATCCAATTAGGCAAGGCCATCAGAGCCGTGGCCGGAGTCACTCTATCCCAACTCCTCCGTGACCCAGCTGTTCTCCTGGTTCTTCTAGGCGGGATGGTCCTCGTGATCGCCGCCCCCGCCTATGCGGTCTTCCAGTTCGATGAAACCCGCAAGGTCATGGTCGATACCGGACTGTCCACCGCGTTGCTTGCCGGCGTACTCGTGGCGCTCATCGGCCCGGTCCGCGCCATGGCCTACGAACTCGAGGACCGCACAGCGCTCTCCCTCCTGTCCAAGCCGATGAGCCGCTGGACGCTCGTCGCCGGCAAGTACCTGGGCATCACAGCGGCTGCCGCCACTGCCGCCGGCCCCATGCTCCTCGCCTCGTTATACGTTGTACGTATAGCGGAGAACGCCGAGGACGAAGGCGCCCGGTCGCTGGCCTGGCCGGTGGTCTCCGTGCTCGCCTGCGCAGCGGCGCTCGCGGTCCTGGGCTACGCCCTGCTGCCCCGCCGCCGGATTCTCGCCGCCTGGCTGGCCCTGATGACGGCCGGCGCCGGGGGTCTGATGCTCATCGGTCCGTTCGACGCCTGGCGCTGGGAGGTGTTCGGCGCCGGCGTTCTCGTGCTTCTCGAGGTGGCCGTGGTGGCCGCCGCAGCAACCGCGGCCGCGGCGCGCTTCGGCGCGGTGGGAACCCTGTCCTGCGGTCTGGGCCTGATGCTGGCCGGCCACGCCCGGAACCTGCTGGGGCCTGAGCGCCTGGCTGATCCCATGGCCGCGTTGCTGGGGCTCCTCCCGGGCCTCGAGGCCCACAACGGCATTGCCGCCGCCGCCGCCGGGCAGGCCATTCCGGCGACCTATCTGTTGCTGGCCGGCCTGCACGCCCTGCTGTACGTCATGGCGCTGCTCCTCGTCGGCGCGGCATTGCTCCAGAGGCGCGAGGTGGCCTGACGCCCCGGCCCGAAGCCGGCGATATCTTCCTTGAATCCTGTGGCTCTTCGGATAAGCTCTGCGTCTTGGAGCAGCCGCCCCTGAGGGGGCGACGGTTGGCCGGCATCGGTCCGGGGGAAGCCGTGCGCTACGGCATCTTCGGCGACATCCACGGCAACTTCGATGCCCTCGAGGCGGTTCTCGCCGAGATGGACAAGCAGAATGTCGACGAGGCCCTGTGCCTTGGAGACATTGTCGGCTACGGAGCCGAACCGCACCGCTGCATCCAGAAGGTCCGCGAGATCGGCTGCATCTGCCTGGCCGGCAATCACGACCATGCCGCCATCGGCAAACTGGACATAGATTTCTTCAACCTCTACGCCCGAGAGGCCGCTGTCTGGACCCGCGCGGCGCTGGAGCCCGAGGACCGTGAGTTCCTGGGCTCGCTGGGATTCGTCGAACACCTGCCCAATTTCGCGGTGGTCCACGGGTCGCTGCACGGGCCGGAGATGTTCAATTACATCTCGACGATCTTCGACGCCGACCTGTCCTTCGACGCGCTGGACAAGCCGCTGCTCTTCTACGGGCACACCCACATCCCGCTGACCTTCTTCGACACCAAGCCCATGACCTACACCATGGACGCGGAGATCCCCGTGGGCGACGGCACCAGGACCCTGGTCAACGTCGGCTCGGTCGGCCAGCCCCGCGACGAGGATCCGCGGGCCTGCTTTGCTATTTACGACGACGCCATCGGCTCGGTGAAGATCACTCGGGTGGAGTACGACGTCCACCAGGCAGCCCAGAAGATTATCGCCGCAGGTCTCCCCGAAGCCCTGGCCATCCGGCTGGAAATGGGCAAGTAGCCACAACCTGACACTTGTGAGCATCCCTTAGCGTTCGTTCTGCTGCAGATACCTGCTGACAGAATTCGTGGTTCGGTGTATAATACATGTGACAAGACATGTGTGCTGAGATTTGGGAGGATTTCAGGTGCCTGAGAAACCAGTCAAGCCACGCGCCTTGACCGACCGCGCCGTCGCCGAACTGCGCGAGGAGATCGTCTCCGGCCGCCTCGGATTCGGCTCACCTCTGCCCTCCGAGGGCCAGCTCTGCCGGCGGTTCGACGTCTCGCGCGTGACTGTGCGCCGCGCCCTGGCCCATCTGAAAGGCGAGCGTCTGATCGAGAGCCGCGCCGGTGTCGGGCACTTCGTGGCCCGCAGGAGCGCCCGGCGACCCGGCGGGGCTCGGGGCTCCCGAATCGAGATCCTCTACGTACACGACATGGGTCGCTCCGGAGCGAGCCTCTCGCCGCTCGGGGCGGCCATCTTCTCTGGAGCGGCCGAGGAGGCCAGCCAGCTCGGGCTCGACCTGTTCCTCTGCTGCCTGGACGCCACCGGGCTTCGCCGCCAGGTGCTGGCCCGCAAGGCCAGTGCGCTCCGCGGCGTGCTCTTCGACTGGAACGACCCGGCGGTCGCCCGCTTCCTTGCCGACGAGGGCGTGCCCTTCGCCGTGGTCGAGGGCGATTTCGACGACCTGCCAGTGGCCGCGGTGGTCCAGGACGACGTCGGCGGGACTCTCGCGGCGCTGACGCACCTAGCGGCACTCGGCCACCGGCGAATCGCCTACCTCGGCCCGGATGACGGCTGGGTGCACAGCCGCCGGAGGCTGGCCGGCTACCGGCAGTTCCACCTGGAACGCGGCTGGTCGGTTGAGGAGGCGATGGTTGTCTTCCAGCCGGACAAGGTGTCGGACGGGGCGACCGCAGCCGAGGCGCTCCTGGCTGCCTCTCCACCCCCTAGTGCCGTCTACGTCGCCGACCGCCGCTTCCTGCCGGGACTGCTCGCGGTCCTTGCCGAGCGCAAGCTCACCGTCCCCGCCGACCTGAGCGTCGCGGTCTGGGGCGACCCGGACCCCGGCGCTCCGGGCGCGGAGCTCACGCGCGTCAGTTGGGACCGCGCCGAGATGGGCCGTCTGGCGGTCAGGCTGCTCAACGACCGGGCAGAGTCCGGCGCGACCGGCAGGATGCAGGTGCTTGTCCCGGCAAAGCTGATTGATGGATCTTCAGCTGCTGCACCGAAGGCAACGGAGGGCTGACCATGCGCGTTCACATGATAGCCGCGGCGATGATGCTCTCGGCCATCGCTCCGGTCATCGCCGGCGAATCGCCCGCCACCCAGCCGTTCGACCGCGCTCACGGCCCTGAGCGAGCGGAGCGAGTCGAAGGGTGGGTCGAGCTCAAGGAGGCCACCGTCGGGAAGCGCGGCATTGCGGCGCTGGTCTACTCCGAGGAGGCCAAGCGCTTCCTGGCCCTGGGCGGCGGACTCCACTGGGACGCCAAGGGCGACCAGCCCTACGCCGACCTGGCCCTGGACATCGCTGAGGGCAAGTGGGAGAACTGGTACCCGCCGGGCAAGAGCTACGGCCCGAAGTTCGGCCCCTGCCAACCGCCAAAGTTCAAGAGGTACTACGACGCGCTCTTCGAGGACGTCGAGGGCACCAACCGGGTCAATCCCAACGCCCACATGTGGGGCACCCTGTACGGCTGCAGCGGCTTCGACGCCGACGGCAAGAGGTTCTTCTTCCATGGCGGGGGCGCCACCTGGACCTACGACCCGGCGGCGCGCAAGTGGGAGGGCGTAGAGACCACGACGCACCCAGCCAAGGCCGGCACAGGCCCGCTGCTCTGGAGCTCGATGTGCTACGACGCCGAGAGGAAGCGCTTCGTGCTTTTCGGCGGCGGCAATGTCCAGACCGAGCGCGGCGACCCGGGCACCTGGACGTTCGACCCGGCAACGAAGACCTGGACCGAGCTCAAGCTCGAGAAGCAGCCCCCGCCGCGGGCCCTCTCCCGGCTGGTCTACGATCCGGTTGCCAAGAAGGTCGTGCTCTTCGGCGGCGACGGCCTCAACGTGCTCTACGCCGACACATGGACCTTCGACGGCGCCAAGTGGGAAGAGAAGCAGCCGGCCGTCTCGCCCTCGCCGCGCGCGGGCCACGCCCTGCTCTGGCTGCCCAAGGCGAAGAAGCTCCTTCTGCTCGGCGGCTACGGCTACGACTCGGGCGGCGGCTACCACGGGCAGTACTACAGACCGCTGCCGCTCGAGGCCTGGGCCTACGACGCGGCCGCCGACCGGTGGGAGCTGATCCGCCGCTTCGAGGCCGGCAAGAGCGGCTTCGAGGGTGCCAGCCCGCTCTACGGGTGGTCCTCTGTTCGCGGGCTGCTCGCGGCCGTCGACGAGAGCGACACCGTGGCGGTGCTGAGCGGCACAACCTGGCTCTGTCGTCTGGATCCAGCGCGGAACGACGCCGCCGGGACGGCCAAGTTCGGCGTCAAGCCCGGGACGGTCGAGCGCCGCAGGGAGTTCTACGACCCCAAGTGGTACAGCGAGGGTGTCCCCGCCGCCGACCCGGCCAAGGTCAAGGCCGAGCTCGAGGGGCTCCCCGCCAACCAGTGGGTCCGGCGCAGTCCGCCGCGGGTGCCGCGGCCCAACATGGACTGGGGCTCGGCGGTCTTTCTCCCGAAGGCCGATATGATCGCCCGCTTCTCCGGCGGCCACTGCGCCTATAGCGGCACGGCGCCGCACTTCTACGACGTGAAGACCGACCGTTGGAGCATGCCCTTCGCGCCGGATCTCCCGATCGACCAGTGCTGCAGCGACGCCGGCGTCCCCGGCGAGTGGAGCTTTGGCGGCAACCCCTGGATGCCCGGCCACACCTGGCGGGCCACCGGCTCCGACCCGGCCGGCGAACGGCTGGTCTACATAGGCCGGGCCTTCACCTATTCCGTCGGCCCGAAGGACGCCAAGTGGTCGCGCGGGGCCGAGCGCCACCCGCGGCACGACGTGCGCGCAACCACGCTGGCCACCTCCCGGGATGCAATCTACGCCTGGGCCATCGACTTCGAGGCCGGGAGCGGCTCGGCCATCTACCGGGTGGACGCCGCGGTCGGAGCCTGGAAGAAGCTTCCCGTGACCGGCAAGCTCCCCGGGGCGGTGGGCTTCGACGCCGGCGGGATGTGCTGGGACTCCAAACGCGACCGGATGCTCGTCTTCTCACCCAACGAGAAGGGTCACGCCGGCGACGTGATGAGCTACGACCTGAAGACCGGCGAGGCCAAGTGGCTCGTGCCCGCCGGTGCGGCGCAGGCCGGCGTCCCGGCGCGCGAGACGGTCTACCTACCCGAGAACGACATGGTCCTGCTCGGCTCGCACATCAAGCTCCCGGACGGCAGGACGGTCTGGCCGGTCTACGACTGCGAGAAGAATGCTTGGTTCGGCGGGGAGCTCTCCGGCGCCGACCCGTTGGGCAAGGAAGCCTTTAGTGTGAACCTGGGCATGGTCTACGACCCCAACCGCAAGCTCGTCTGGGCGGTGGACGCCAACAGTGCGCTCAGCGCCCTCCGGTTCAGCCCCAAGGTGGCCTTGGTTGAACTCCGGTGACGCGGGCTGGAATGCTCTCTCGCCGTTGAGAGCCGCCCAGCTGCGGCGGCAGGGGGCTGCGTCCGTGCACCCGGACGCGCTCTAAACACAGGTGACGGCAGAGCGGGCGCGCAGTTATATTATGGTACATGCCGCACAGACGGCACAGGGGGGAGGCCCGCAGGTTTGAGATCTTCCTGGACATTCAGCCTTTCCGGCCCGGTCCTGATTCTGCTTGCGCTGGGAGTTGCGGCCATGGCCGGCCAGCCGGCCGACCGTCCGGCGCCTGCTCCAGCGCCAGTCGCCGTCGAACCCGCCAAGCCCGTAGCCGTCCAGTTTGGAGCAGACGGCAAGGAGTTCACCGCCGAGTTCGACGCCTCGGCGACCATGGCGGTCAGGCGCGGCGCGGCGCTGCTGGTGCGCTCGGCCGGCCTGCGCCTGGTCGGCGAGCGAGGTCCGGCCGCGCCCGCGGACCTGGACGTTGAGCCGCAGGAGGAGCCCGGCGGTTCGCCCGCCTGGTCCTTCTCCGGCGACCGCGCACCCGGCGCTTTGCGCGCCCGGCTGCGCGTGCTCCGCTCCGGGCCGGCGCTGGTCCTGGCCTGGGAGCGGAGCTTCCGCGACCCGGGCAGCCTCCAGTCCTGGGCCTACGTCCTCGACCTGCCCGCCGCGGCTTTCGCCGGCCGCGAGCTTCGCGCCGATGGTCAGAAATACGCCATTCCCCGCGAGCCGGCCGCCGCCGACCGCGCCCAGCTCTTCGCCGGCACTGCGCGCTTGCTGGAGTTCCTGGACGGCGGCAAGGTCCGGCTGCGACTGCTGGCCGACGCCCCCGCCCGCGTGGTGCTCCGCGACATGCGCACGGAGGGCCGCGATGGCCTGGCCTTGGCCTTCATGGGCGCGGCGGCCGGAGAGACCGACCGCCTGGCCGGCCGGTTCTGCCTGGCGCTGTCCGGCTCGGCCGACCCCGTTCCGCCGCTCGTCTATCACGCCGAACTCTGGCCGCCGGCCCGTCCGGGCGGGCCGCTGACCGCCGAGTTGGGCATACTGGCCGAATACGGCTCGCCCTTCAACCCTGCGGACATCGCCGTCGATGCCCTGGTGTCCCCGCCCGGATCAGGCGCCTTCCGCCAGCCCGCCTTCTGGTCCCAGGACTACCGCCTGGAGACGTTCAAAGACGAGAACGAGAAGGACGCCAAGGGCGTGCCGGTCGAGAAGGAGCGGCTCGTTCCGTGGGGCCAGCCGTCCTGGCGCGCGCGCATCCCGGCGGTCCGCGCCGGCGAGTACCGCGCGGCCTTCGAGGTGAAGACGCCCGCGGGCACATCGGTCATGACGCCGCGCCCGGCCCTGGTTTCCGAGCCGCCGCCGGCCCCGGCCGGGCCTCTCAAGCCTGCCCAGGCCGACCCGCGGTACCTGGCCGACCCGGCCGGCCGCCCGGTATTCCTGATAGGCCACAACCTCGCCTGGATCCTCTCGCCCCGGCCGGTGGCCGCCTGGACCGACGCCCTGGAGCGCATGAGGAGGACCGGGCTGAACTACGCCCGGGTCTGGACCTGCACCTGGTCGCTGCCGCTGGAGACGTCGACCCCCTACGTCTACGACCAGGAAAGCGCCTGGCGGCTCGACCGCGTCCTGGAGGAGGCCGCCGCGCGCGGCATCCACGTGCAGCTGTGCCTGGACAACTTCCACGACTTCACCCAGAAGCGCGACAAGAGCCCGTATTTCTCGGCTGGCGGCGGCTGCAAGGTCACGCGGGACTTCTTCGACGCGCCGGCGGCGCGGGCCATGTACGTCGCCCGGCTGCGCTACCTCGCCGGCCGATGGGGCGCCGCCGAGAACCTCCTGGCCTGGGAGCTTTTCAACGAGCTCGACTACTGCGTGGACAAGAAGAAGCCGGCCGACCTGGCCGCCGCGCGGCGCGATTTCCTGATGCCCTGGGCGCGCTGGGCGGCCGGCGAGCTCGCGCGCCTCGACGGCGGGCGCCACATGGTGACCTGCTCGCTGGCCGACGGCGAGGTCTGGCCGGAGCTTTCCGGGGCGCCGGAATTCGCCCTGGCCGAGAACCACCTCTACCTCTACATGCCCGAGGTGGGCAAGGCCCCGCGCTCCGAGCGCGAGGCCTTCGCCGCGGCCACGCCGGAGATGCTCCGGTTCGCCAAGCCCGCGCTCACTTCCGAGTACGGCTTCGGCGCCGGCGGCGGCCCCAAGAGCGAGATCAACGAGGCCGACCGCCTGGGGGTGCACCTGCACAACGGCCTGTGGCTCTCGACCATGAGCGGCCACGCGGGGGCCGCGGCGCTGTGGTGGTGGGACAGCTACCTGGCGCCGGACCCGGCCTCCGCCGGCGGCCGCCGGCCCGTCGCCGGCCAGCCCCCGGCCGAGGGCCGGCCCCCGACGACCGAGATCACCGGCGAGGATCGCTACGGCCACTACCGGGCGTTGGCCACCTACCTCAAGGGCGTCGACTGGCTCGCCGGCTGGAAGCCGCTGGTGGCCGGCCCGCCCGAGCCGGGTGAACCGCTCAAGTCCGACCTGACCGGCCTTCGCACCGGGGACGCCGCGCTCTTCTGGCTCTCCGATCCGGCTAACACCTGGTACAACCGGGCGGTGAATCACGCCAGACCGAAGGTGATCCGCGGGGCCGGTTTGGTCATCGACGGCCTCGCCCCCGGCACCTATCTGGTCGAGTGGTGGGACACCTACAACGGCCGGGTCACGACCTCCAGCCGCCAGCCCACCGACGGGAAGGGCTCGCTCAAGCTCGAGGCCCCGCCCTTCACCCGGGACGTCGCCGGGAAGCTACGGCTCCTCGTGGCGCGGCCGGCGGCGGAGGCGGCGGAGGTCAGGTAACCAGCCCCTTTGTTGCGGGCCCATCCGGGACCGTTGTCCGGTCGGTCTGAATGATCCGCCTCCGGACCTTCTTCCCGGTGCCGCGAATTACCGGGGAATCCGTGCTAAGATTCCGCCGCCGCCGGTAAATACCGGCGATGAGAGGAGCACTGATGCCCCCCGAGACCGGCGCCGACCGGCAGTCGCAGTTCCTGGTGCTCTACAACCGGGCCCAGCCGCTTCTGCGCGGCTATCTCTTCGCCTGGCTCCGCGACTTCCACCGCGCCGAGGAGATTCTCCAGCAGACCTCGCTCGAACTCTGGGAGCACTTCGCCGAGTACGACGCCGCAAGGCCGTTCAGCGCCTGGGCGTTGGGCATTGCCCGCAACCAGGCGCTCAAGGAACTGCGCCGTTCGAAGGCTGCGCCGGAACTGGCCCGGCCTGAGGTCCTCGACGCCGTGGCTGGCACCTACGCGGCGTTGGGCGACGATCTCGCCTTGCGCCGCCGCGTGCTGCAGGGCTGTGTCGAGAAGCTCTCGGCGGCGCTGCGCGCGCTGGTCGACCTCTACTACGGCCGGGGCCTCTCGATCGCCGAGGTCGCCGCGGAGGCGGACCGGCCGCGCGGGTCGGTGGAGGTCTCGCTCTTCCGGGCCCGGCAACAGCTGGCCGACTGCACGAGGAAGGCGCTGGCGGAGGACCACCCATGAGTCCCCAGGAACTCGACGGCCTGCTCGCCGCCCACTTTGCCGGGACGCTTGACGTCGATGGCCAGAAGCGGCTCGGCGGAGAGCTCCTCGCCGACGAGGCCGCCCGCCGGCGGTTCGTGGAGTTGGCCGATCAGGAGGCCGCTCTAAGAACGCTGAAAGCAGCCGAACAGCAGGTTCCGGCCGTTGGCCGCAAAGAAGCGCAAAAGGCGCAAGGGGATGATCGGGAGGGTGCAACACCACACTCCGCCAGACCTTGCGCTTCTTGCGCCTCTTCGCGGCAATCCGCGGAAGGCTCTTCCTCAAAGCCCAAAGCCGAAAGCCCAAAGCCGAAAGCCGGACGTTCCGGCTGGCTGTTGCCCGCCGCCGCCGCTGCGGCGCTCATCGTGGTCAGCGGGCTCTTCGCCTTCGGGGTCCTGCCGAGCGGCAATGTAACCATCAAGGAGTTCGGCAACACCACCGACCGCGTGAGAAGCAAGACGCTCGCCGACGGCACTCGCCTGGCCATCGCTCCTGGCGCGAAGCTCGTCGCCGCCGGCCGCGACTCGGCCCGCAAGGTCCGCCAGGTCATTAAGCTCGAGTCCGGCGAGGTGGAGGTCCGCGCGCCCAAGGCCGTCGCCGGCGAGGTCGCCTGCCGGGTGGAGACGCCCGAGGGGCTCTGGGTCGAGACGGTGGGGACGGTTTTCAGGGTCACTCGCGCGTGGGAGAACGAGAGGGGGGAGCGGAACGTGGATAAGTCCAAGCTGGCCGGCGTGCTGACCGCGGTGCTGCTGGTGGCGGTCACCGAGGGGGAAGTCCGCACCGGAAACGCCATAGCCGAGGAGGCCAGGGTGGCGGTGGGAAGCTCGGTCGTAGTGAAGGAGGGGCCGGGGAAGGCAGCCGCGGCCTCTGTCGCCGGGGAGTCGCTCGCCTTCGGGCCCACGGTCAACGGCTTTGCGCTGGGCCTGGCTCCCTCCAAGCGTCCCCCGATACTACCGGTCTACGCGCCCTCCGAGCCTGTTAAGCTCCGGCTGGTCTTGCGCGCTGGCGGCACCGGGTCCGACGAGCTGCGTCTGCTGACCGGAGGCCTGTTCGACGGGGCCGGCCTGAGATTCAAGGTCTGCCGCAAGGAGGAGGATGGCCGGTGGAGCCAGCCGAAGGAATACGTCCTTCCCGAGGGACACTCCTTCTACCAAGACATGTCCCCTGATCGGTTCGTCCCTGGCAAGGAGAGAGCCTCGGAGATCGATCTCAAGTGGTTGGACTTCGTGGGCGAGCTCAGCAAGGGAGAGCCCGGCGAGTACAGAGTATCTGTCGTCTTTGTCCCGAGAGCAGCTGATGCTAAGAAAAGTGTTGCCGATGGATGGGCGGGGAAGGAGTTGTCCAGCGGCTGGGCCCAGCTGAGCATCGATGCCTCGGCGGAGCCGAAGGTTTCCTGGGGCCAAGCCGAGAACGGCCTCCAGGCGGGGCTCTCGGCCAGGCAGACCCAGTTCGAGGCTGGCAAACCCATGGAGTTCACCGCCCATTATCGCAACGCGGGCAAGGATCCTGTCGTGTTCTACAGGAGTGGTCGGATTTCTGTCGAGGCTGACTTCGACTGGCTGGTCGTTATGAAGCCCAAGGCGGGCGGCACGCCACATGTCCCCGCGTGGGAGGGTTACGCCATGAAAGCCTTGTCCTTCAGCTTCGAGCCGTTCGGGGCCGGAGAACAACGAAGCTTCGTGCTGCGATTCGGAAAGCGAGGATTTTGCCCGGCGAAAGACCAGGCCATGGAACGGGCACAGCACCATGCCGCCGATCGATTCGACAAGGCGGTCCCATTGCCGGTCGGCACCTATCTGGTCACCGCAACGTTCCGGGGGCATTGCGATCTGGGCCCAGGGGAGAAGATCCCCGCCAACTTCTGGCGCGGCTCGATCACCACGGGGCCGGTGGAGATAGAGGTGGTCGCGTCGTCGGAGGAAGCCGATGCCGCCGAGGCCGGCCGAATCGGTAACCTCATTAGGCGACTGGCGGACGTGGACTTCAGGGTCCGCGAGGAGTCCCTAAAGGCGCTGGTGGCCATGAAACGCAAGGCCGTGCCGGCCCTCCAGAAGGCGCTCGGGGATCGCGATCCCGAGGTCTCCAACTCGGCCAGACAGGCGCTGGAGGCCATCAGCATCCCCCCCGAGTGGGCCACGTTCGGCCAGGGCGAGGAGTTCCTCGGGAAGCTGGCCCCGCGGCAGGAGATGTTCGGCAACTGGAAGTCGCCCGATGGGGACGACGTCGTGGCCACCAGGGCGGCGCTCAAGGCTTTCCTCGATGCCGGCTACTCGGAAAGCTTTGGGAGGTATCAAGACAACGTCCGGCGCGCCCAACAGTGGCTCAAGCAGCAAGAGCAGAAGACCGCTGCCCACCCCTGACGTGACCGGACCAGCCTAGCCCCTGTCGGCCACCGCGACCTGGGCGGACGTTTGCGAAATTCCTTGTGACGGAGCCGGCCCCGGCTACAAGTGATATTGGCTGGGGGTTGTGTCGATGGCTTCGGGACGTGCCGGCGCTCCGGATCTCGCTCAGGTGGTTGACGCCCACCTGCCCGCCTTGCGGGGCTACATAGCCTCGCTGGGCATCCATCCCGACCTCGTGGACGACGTGGCCCACGACGTCTTCCTGGAGCTCCTGCGCCATCCCGACAGGTATGATGCCTCCCGGCCGCTCCGGGCCTGGCTCTTCGGCATTGCCCGCAACCTCGCTCTCCAGGAGTTGCGCCGGGGCCGGACGGAATCGCGCCTGCGCTCGGGGCTGGTCGCCGAGGCCCTGCTTGCCCGCACGGGCGAAGCACCGGACGGCGAGGAGTCCCCCTTGGCCACCACTGAGGGCCTCCAGGCTCTGCGGGAATGCCTGGCCGGACTCTCCGAGCGCATTCGGAGGCTGGTGAACCTGCGCTTCGGCCAGCACCTGGCCCCGGAGCAGATAGCCCGGGAGCTCGATATGGGTGGCTCGGCGGTGCGCACCGCCCTGATGCGCGCCCGCTGGGCTCTTCGCGAGTGCGTCGAGTCGCGCCTGGGAGGGCAGCGTCGATGATTCCCGAAGGCCGGATTGCCGACCTGGTGGCCGCTCTCCTCGAGGGGGCGCTCGGCGCGGAGGAGGAGCGCGAGCTCTGCGCCGCCCTGGAGGCGGATCCGGAGTTGACCCGCACGGTTCGCGCGCTGCTCGTCCTGGACGATGCCCTCGACCAGGTGGCCGACGGCGCGCGGACCTGCGAGAGATTCCGGGCGGCGCTCGCAACGCGTCTGGCCCGCAACGGCGACGGCACGGCCGGCTGCGTGACCGAAAAGCTGCGCAGAGAATTGACGGTTCCTGGTTCGGGGACAACGGCAAGAACGGCAGGCGACGCGGAACCTAGCTGCCATTCTGCCGCCGTGCTCGACCACGGCTCCCCGTCTACTCAACCAGGAACCAGGAACCAAGAGCCAGGAACGCCAGCCCGCCGTCGTGCGGGCTGGCTGTTTCCCGCCGCCGCGGCTGCGGCGCTCATCGTGGTCAGCGGGCTATTCGCGCTCGATATCCTGCCCAGTGGCAACGTCACCATCAAGGATTTCGGTAACACCACTGGCCGCGTGAGGAGCGAGACCCTCTCCGACGGCACCAGGCTGGCCATTGCTCCGGGCGCGAAGCTTAAGGCCGCCGGCCGCGACTCGGCCCGCAAGGTCCGCCAGGTCATTAAGCTCGAGTCCGGCGAGGTGGAGATCGCCGCGCCCAAGGCCGTCGCCGGCGAGGTCGCCTGCCGCGTGGAGACGCCCGAGGGGCTCTGGGTCGAGACGGTCGGGACGGTCTTCAAGGTCACGCGAGCGTGGGAGAACGAGAAGGGGGATCGGAACGTGGACAGGAGCAAACTCACCGGCGCGGTGCTCGCCGCGGTGCTGCTTGTGGCGGTGAGCGAGGGCGAGGTGCGGACCGGAAACGCCGTCGCCGAAGAGGCCAGGGTGGCGGCGGGGCAGGAGTCGGCCATCAAGGCCGGGCCGGCAGAGAAGGCCTCCCGGCCCTTCCGCATCATCGGCATCCCGAAGACGGGGAGCAGCTACAGCAGCTTCGACTCCACCGTCATCTATACAAAGGCTGAGTTCGACGGCCTGCTCGAAAAGACCGGCGAGCAGAAGGGTTGGTCCCGGTACCAGGAATTTGCGGACGCGCTGGCTGCTGCCAAGATCGATTTTGACAAGGAAGCCCTGGTGCTCCTGCGGCATACCGAGAATTCGATGTCAGTAAGAGTCGAGCTCAAGCCTCCCGAGCTCAGGGCCGGCATTCTGAACTGCGAGATCGACCAGGGAAGGCCCACTGCCCTTCCGGCCATGGAACTCTTCTGTTTCGCCCTGGCGGTCAGCAAGGCCGAAGTCAAGGGGGTCGTGCTCTCGGTCGGGGGGAAGGAGAAATCTCGTCTGGCGATAGGGGCACCGGGCGGGGTCGCGGAGAAGGTCTCCTGGGGCCAGGCGGTCAACGGCCTCCAAATGGGGCTGTCCGCCGGCGAACGGGTCTTCGTTGCCGGTGAACGCCTGGAGATGCAGCTCCGGCTCAGGAACACCACCCGGCAGCGCCTTTCGCTGGAGGCCGAGTTCGGCCTCACCGTGGAGGGCGCCAGGCAGAGTTCCGTGGAATTCGTCTGCCAGCCAAAGTCCGCCCCCGACAAAGTGAGCCGTGGCTTCATGCAGCTCAGCCCAGAAGATGTTCCCGGCCGTTGGCCCGTGGCGCTCTTGGCCGGCCAGGAGGTACGCGTCCGCTCGGGGGCCGTAGGGACCTACGCCGGGGACGCCTACTCCTGGCGCCCGCTCCTGTTGCCCCCTGGCAGGTGGCTTGTGACCGTTAATTACTTCTTCCCCACAGAGGTAGAGGCTCCCGAGGCTCAAGGCCTCAAGGCCTCCTCCGGCCCGGTGGAGATCGAGATCGTCGCGCAGGGTAAGGGTCTTCAGGCCAAGGTGCTGTCGGTGGAATTCGGCCGGCTGAGCACCGCCGGCCCGCTGGGCACCATCATCAGGCTGGACAAGGGCTCCGCCCACGGGGTCAAGCCGGGCGCGGTGTTCAGGGGCGACGGGGCCGAGGTCACGGTCAAGCTCGCCGACGAACGCGAGTCCACCTGCTTCATCGACAAGTTCAACGGCGGCGCCGCGGTCAAGATGCCCAAGGTCGGGCAGGTTCTGGAGGCGGCCAAGGCCGAGGCGCCGGCCGCTGAAGGGGAGTGGCTCACGCTGCTCGCCGACCAGCCGGCTTACAAGGAGAAGCCCGGCGAGGAGCAGCTCTTCACCGGGCGCCTCGACCCCCTGCGCCCGATCACCGAGCTTCACAACTTCGCCTATGCCCTGGCGCCAGGAGATGGGACCAAGGAGCGATTCACCCTCGGGGTCGGCCTCCTCCCGGCGCTGGAGAAACTCAAAGACAGCGAACTGGCGGCCGGCAGGATGGCCAGGGTGGAGGTCCGCGGCAAGATCGAGAAGGACGTGCAGCTCTACAAGGGAGATGGCGGCAAGGGCGTGGTCCTGTGGCCGGCGGCAGTGCGCCTCATGCCGGGACCTGCCGCCGAAGCGCCGACGCCGGCCCGGCCCCTGAGCTCCATAGCCGCGGCCTGCGAGAAGTCCCCGCTGGTCTTCGTCGGCAAGGTCGTCAAGGCCGACCTCGACCCGACCTTCTGGAGCGGGGGCTTCATGTCAACCCGTCGGGTCCTCTACGAAACGGAGCAGGCGCTCAAGGGCCAGGCAGGGAAGCAGGTGGCAGTGGACGTCATCGTGCTCATGGGCAGCCCGCTCATGGCCGCCGGCAAGGGCGGGAAGAAGGAGCCGCGCCTGGATCCCCAACTCTTCGCCGTCGGCGCGCGGCACCTGGTCTGCACCGACTCCACGCACGAGGTTCAGGTCCTCAAGGATGGCAAGCCGGCCGTGGACGATGGCGGCCGGCCGGTCAGGGAGGAGGCCTTCCTGCTCGAGCGCAACCTCTGGCCGGCGACCGAGGAGAACATCAAGGCCGCCAAGGCGGCCCTGGCGCCGCCCCCGGCATCCGCGGCCGCCGAGTTCTCCGCCAAGCCCCAGCGGCCCGCCGACAAGGTCGCCGCCGAGGTGGCCGATGGCGCGCTGGTGCTCACCGTGACCTCGCCCGGCGGGATCGGCTCCGCCGAGGTCAAGGTCGAGAAGGGCGAGTGGCCGAAGAGGGTGTCCGTGCGCCTGGCCCTGAAGGGCCTGGAGGGCTTCACCGCCGAGTGCGGCGGGAAGAAGCTCTCCGGCTTCATCAACTCGAGCGGGGCCAAGGGCGGTGATCTCGCCGCCGAGAAGAAGGGCGAGCTCATCCAGGTCGCCCTGCCCGAGGGCTTCGCCTCCGGCAAGGACGCGGTCCTCAAACTCAGCTGGGTGGACTTCTATCGATAAGGGCGCCCGGAGAAGGCCTCACGCAAAGGGCCGCCCCGATGATCGGAGCGGCCCTTTCGCCAGGCGAAGGTCCGGCAACTAGCCCTGGTTGGCCTTGAGCGTCGCGAGGATGTCGGCGATGGCCTTCTCGGCGATGTCCGGGCCAAGCTGGCAGGTGGAGGCGCCGCGGTGCCCGCCGCCGCCGTACTTGGCGGCCAGGTCACCGGCGTTCACCTTGCAGGAACGATTGAAGATGCTGTGGCCGATGGCCACCACCACGGTGTCGCCCAGCCCCTGGAAGATGCGCATTTCCACGTTGCACTCGGGGAACATGGTGAAGACCAGGAAGCGGTTGCCGACGGGGAGGTCCTTCACGCCGCGAAGGTCGGAGATGATCACGGTCCCCTCGGCGTGGGCGTGGCTTTTGAGCACCTGCTTGAAGCGGGCCTGTTCCGCCAGCACCCGCTCGCAGCGCTTGGCGACCTCGCGGTGCTGGAGGATCTTCTCGATGGAGACCTCCTTGACGTACTCCACCAGCCAGCGGAAGTACTTGCGGAATTCGGGGCCCAGGCCGGTGCGCGGATCAAGCGTCAGCCCCAGCAGGATCCAGCCCTTGGGGATGGAGATCTCCTCCTGGGTGAGCTGGCCGGAGTCGACCTTGTCGGTGGCCTCCAGCAGCTCCTTGAAGCGGTCGAACTGGGCGCGCTTCTCCGGGTAGTGATCGTAGATCACCCGGGCGGTCGAGGGCGCCACCGCGAAACGGCCTTTGAAGCTGCCGATCTGCTGGGAGTGGCCCGTCTCGGTGACGTGGTGGTCGAACCACATGGCGCAGCCTGGGACGTAGGGCAGGTTGACGACGATGTCCTCCTCGGTGCAGGGCACCTTGCCGTCCTGCACGTCCTTGGGGTGGGCGAAGCGGATCTCCCGAATGTTCTCGACCAAGGTGAGCAGCACCGCGCTGGTCAGGCCGTCCATGTCGCCGCGGGTCAGGATGCGCATGCAAAATCCCCCAAAACGGGCCCATCGAACACCGCCCATTATGGCCCGGCCGCCGGCGATTTCCAGTGAAACCGAAGCGTCCGGCTGCGGCGGCGCGTGCCGGAACTCCCCACGACTTCATGGGCTTTCCCGACAGGCGTCAGGGCCTCGCGGTGCGCGCGCCTGTCAACCCGCGTCCGCGCGCGACTTGGAAGCGCCACCGCGCCGAGCTTGCATGGCACGAGCCTTGCTTTACTGCCCGGCAATCGGCGGCCAGGCCGGTCGCCGCGCTCGTTCAGGAAACAGGAAGAAGAAAGGAAGCCCGCATGCTCCGCAAGCTTGTGCCCCTGGCCCTGCTGTTCGCGCTTGCCGCCCCGTCGGTCGGCTGCCGGAAGACATCCGTCCTGGCCACCTATCGGCCCCAGGGCGAGGCCCAGGCCATGCAGATCGAGGTGCGCTTCAAGAGCGTCGGCGAGCAGATCGACCTGCTCATCGACAGCACCGAGGTCCTGAAGACCCGGGCCGAGCGCCGCAGCACCCTCACCGAGTCGGCGGAGTACAAGGGACACCGCGTCCAGCTGACCATGACCCGCAGCCGCCGCGCAGTTCACTGCCTGGTGACGGTGGACAACGAGGTGGCCGGGACCTGGGATTTCTAACCGCGTCCCGCGCCCCTCTCCCGGCGTGCCCCGCGGCCGGCGCAGCCCATGCGCCGGCCGCGGCTGTTCCTGGTGCTTCCCCGGCCAGCCGCTACAATATCGCCGGTCCGCCAGCAGGAGACAGCCCATGCGCAGAACCGCCACGCTCCTCACGGTCTTCGTCCTGACGCTCGCCGCAGCCGCCCTCCCGGGATGCGGTCCGGCCCCGGTCGCCCCGCCGTCACCCGCCAAGACCGCTCCGGCGCTCATGCCCGTCGAGACGGTACTGGTCGACCGGCCCGGGCTGCTGGTGGTCCGGCTGGCCAACGGCATGGACGTGATCCTGGCCGAGCGCCGCGCGGCGCCGGTGTGCACCGTGCAGGTATGGGTGCGCTGCGGCTCGGTCACCGAGGATACGCTGCCCGGGTCCGGCATGAGCCACTTCGTCGAGCACATGCTCTTCAAGGGCACCGCCAGGCGCGGCGTGCGCCAGATGGACCGCGAGATCGCCGCCGCCGGCGGCAGCGACAACGCCTACACCACGCTGGAGCGGACCGTCTATCACGCCACCCTGCCGTCCAAGAACTTCTCCGTGGCCCTCGACGGCCTGGCCGACGCGGTCCAGAACTCGTCGTTCGACCCGGCCGAGGTGGAGCGCGAGCGCGAGGTGATCATCAAGGAGATCAACCTGGGCGAGGACGACGCCGGCCGCATCTTCCACCGCTACCTCAGCCAGGTCCTTTACCAGGTTGCGCCCGAGCGCCACCCGGTGATCGGCTACCGGCCGGTCTTCGAGAAGATCTCCCGCGACCAGCTGGTCGGCTACTGGCGGCGGATGTACTCGCCCGGCAACCTGTTCTTCCTGGCCGCCGGCGACTTCGACGCTCATGAGGCGTTGCGCCAGGTGCAGTCGGCCTTCGCCGGGTTCGAGCGCCGGTCCTTCACGCCCCCAGCCGTGCCGGAGGAGCCCGTCCAGGCCTCGCCCCGCGAGCTGCGCGTGCGCGACCCGCACTTCAGCGACGCCCGCCTGTACGTCTCCTGGCCGACCGTGACCGTGGCCCACCCGGACATGTACCCGCTGGACATGGGCGCCATGCTCCTGGGCGGCGGGCGCACCAGCCGCCTGCACCGCCGGCTGGTGGAGCAGGAGAAGCTGGTCTTCGCCGTCGGGGCCGGCAACCACACCCCGGCCCGGAACGGGAGCTTCTCCGTCTACGCCAACCTCGAGGAGAAGAACGTCGAGAAGGTCCTGGCCATCATCGACGAGGAGGTGCGCAAGCTCATCTCCGGGCCCATCGACCCGGCCGACATGAAGCGCGTCTTCGGGCGCCACCGCGCCGACGAGGTCTACGAGCGCGAGACCGTGGACGGCCTGGCCCGCTCCCTCGGGGGCGACTACATGCTGACCGGCGACGTGGACTTCTCCGCCAAGTACCTCGACCGCCTGGAAAAGGTCGCCGCGGAGGAGGTGGCCGGCGCGCTGCGGCGCTATCTGCTTCCGGAGCGCAGGACTCTCGTGGTGGTGCTGCCGGAGCGCAAGCCCGCGGCGGCCCAGCCTGCCGATGCGGGCCAGGCCACGAACCGCGCCACGCCGGCGCCGAAGCCGTCAGTGGAGACGGTGGCGCTGCCGGGCGGCGGCCGGCTGCTGCTCTACGAGCGCCACGACGACCCCATCGTCTCGGTGACCGCCGCCTTCCTGGCCGGCCTGCGCTTCGAACCCGAGGGTAAGAACGGCGTGTCCGACCTGACCGCCTCGATGCTCACCAGGGGAACCGGCAAGCACAGCTCCGAGCAGCTTGCCGAGATCCTGGAGGCCTCCGGCGGGTCCCTCTCCGGCTTTGGCGGCCGCAACTCCATAGGCGTGTCCGCCAAGTTCCTGTCCCGCGACCTGCCCCTTGCGCTGGCGCTGGTCAACGAGGTCCTCTCCTCCCCGACTTTCCCGGAGGAGGAGATGCAGAAGCTCCGCGCCAGGGTGCTGGCCGGCATCCGCCGCCGCGCCGAGGACATCGAAGACGTCCACGAGCTGCTGGCGCAGAAGAACCTCTATCCCGGACACCCCTACTCCCGGACGGCGGCCGGCACCGAGGAGTCGGTCAAGGCTCTGACCCGCCAGGACATCCTGGCCTTCCACGCAGCGTTCTGCCGACCGGATAACATGGTCCTGTGTGTAGCCGGGGACTTCAACCCGGCGGATGTGAAGAAACAGGTCGCGGAGATCTTCGGTGAGTTTCTGAAGGCCAGGCCCGACAAGTTCTCCCCGCCGGCCGTGCCGCCCATGCCGCCTCTCTCCGGTGAGGGGAAATTCAGTCAGCGCAAGGCCGGCGCCAAGCAGGCCATCCTGACGGTCTCCTTCCGCGGGGTGGATGTGCGCAATCCTGATCGTTATTCCTTGGAGGTCATGCGCTCCGTACTCAGCGGCATGGGCGGCCGCCTCTTCGCCGAACTCCGCGACCGCCAGTCACTGGCGTACAGCGTCGGCGCCTACATGGAAATGGGGGTTGATCCGGGGGCCGTGGTCTTCTACATCGCGACCGAGAAGGACAAGGTCGACGGGGCCCTCGCCGGCATCTGGGCGGAGATAGACCGACTCAAGACCTCCCAGGTGGCTGCGGACGAACTGGAGCGGGCCAAGAACCAGATCATCGGTTCGGAAGCCAACCGCAACCAGCGCATCTCCGGCATCTGCCAGGATATGACCTACAACGAACTCTACGGCCTCGGCGCCAACGCTTCCCTTCAGAGGGTTGCCGAGGTGGAGAAGGTTACCGCCGACGACATAATGAGGGTCGCCGCCAAGTACCTCCTCAAAGACGCCTGCGTTGTGACGATCACCACGCCATGACCGCGTCCTGCAGACCATTTGTCAACAACCATGTTGAAACAGGCCGGAGGCCTCTTTGACTTTGTCCACACCAGAGTCCATAGCGGTTGGGACTCCTTTGCATGTTCCACAACATGTTCGAACCAGTCCGTGGGCATGCCCAACATCTCCGTTTGCCGTCATCTGCCGTCTCCATTCCCATCACATTCCTCCCACCTGCAATTCAACATCTCCATCCGCCCAGTCGCCAGGCGGAAACCTCTGAAACAAGGCGAATTAACGACTCAAAAATGACTTTAAACACTATACACAGCGCATATAATTAAGAAGTCGATTTCAGGATATACCAACCCCAATAATAACCGGTCCAACGACTGGTTCGGGGAACGGTGTCCTGACGCGGAAAGCGGCAACTTTCGGAGGATCTAGAAGATGAAAATGACCTGCAGCCGGACGCAGTTGCTGGCCGCCGTTCAAGCCGCCGCAGAAGTCTCCCCGACCAGGCCGCCAAGGCCCATAGTTCAATGCGTGCTCATCGAGTCGGGCGAAGAGCACGTGGAACTGGTGGCCACCGACCTGGACGTCGGCATACGCTACAGGATGGATGGAGTCAAGGCCGATGGCGTCGGACGGGCGGCGGTGAACGCCGGCATGCTTTTGGCGGTGATAAAGGACATGTCCGGTGACGAGATGTCCATAGACGCCAAACCGGAGAAGACGGTCATAGAGTCGGCAGGCAGCAGGATATCGCTGGCCGGCATGGACCCAGCCGACTTTCCGGCAGTGGTGGGAATAGACTCGGACAAGGTGGTCAAACTGCCCGGAGAGATGATCGTGAAGATGCTCTCGAGGGTGTCTTACGCGGCCGGGCAGGAGGAGAGCCGTTACGCCATCAACGGGGTGTTCGTCAAGATCAAGAAGCGCGACATGGAGTTCGTGGCCACGGACACCAGGAGACTGGCCATCGCCAGGGCCAAGCTCGACAAGGATACCAAGTTCGAGAGAGGAGCCATCCTGCCGCTGAAGCTGGTCGGAATGCTCGGCAAACTGGCTCACGGGCAGGAGGAGATTGGGCTGGTCCTTCGGGACAACGAGGCGGTGTTCCAGTGCGGAGGAGCGGTCCTGTCCGGCCGGCTGGTGGAGGGAACCTATCCCAAGTACGAGGAAGCGGTTCCGGGTGACTGCGAACGGAAGGTGGCGGTCTCGCGAGACGCGCTGCGGGCTGCTCTGAAACAGGCCATGAACTTCACCACGGCCGACACCAGGGCGGTGGTCCTGCGGCCATCCAAGGGCCGCGTCGAGGTGGAGGCCCGGGTGGCAGAGCGCGGCGAGGCCAGCATCGTGGTGGAGGCCGAGTACTCCGGTCCGGATCTGGAAGTGGCCTTCAATCCGCAGTTCCTGCTCGATGCCATGAGCCGGCTGGAGAAGGACCAGGCCGTGCTGGAACTCAAGGATGCCCAGCGTCCGGCCCTGATCTGCGAGGGCAGGGAGTACCTCAACGTGATCATGCCGGTGCGCCTGCGCGGCGAGGGAGCGCAGTAGTCCGATACGGCAGGATGCACGGTGTCGGGCGCACGCAGGCCGGGGTCCGGGGGCGGCCAGCCGGAGCGGTTGGGCGACGTCCTGGCCCGGGCGGTGGTCCAGCCTGCCAGGCGCAGCCGTTCGCTGCTGGCCAGGGCCGAAAGGAAGTGGTCCCGGACGGTCGGAGAGGCTCTGGCGGTCCACAGCTGGCCGCGGAGTCTGCGTCGCGGGCTGCTGACCGTGGAGGTGGACTCCAGCGTCCTGCTGGCCGAGCTGGGGGGGTACCGGCGGGCGGAGCTGGTGGGGAGGCTCGCGGGCGAGCCGGAGCCGCTGGGCGTGCGCGAGATCAGGTTCGTACTGGCCGATGGCGATAGGGGCTGAGAGTGACCGAACAGGTTGACACCAAAGCCAAGGCAGGCGCGGCGTACAACGCGGATTCCATCAAGGTCCTCGAGGGCCTCGATGCGGTTCGCAAGCGGCCGGCCATGTACATCGGCGACACCGGGGAGCATGGACTGCACCACCTGGTCTACGAGGTGGTCGACAACTCCGTGGACGAGGCCCTGGCCGGTCACTGCAACGAGATAGCGGTGAGCATCAACTCCGACGGTTCGGTGTCGGTCACCGACAACGGGCGCGGCATCCCGGTGGAGATGCACAGGGAGCAGAAGCGCTCGGCCCTTGAGGTGGTGCTCTGCACCCTGCACGCCGGCGGCAAGTTCGACAAGGGCAGCTACAAGGTGTCCGGCGGCCTCCACGGCGTGGGCGTGAGCTGCGTGAACGCGCTCTCCGAGTGGCTCGAGGTGGAGGTCTACCGCGACGGCATCGTCCACTTCCAGCGCTATGAGCGCGGCAAGCCGGTGGCGCCGGTCAAGCAGCTGGGCAAGGCCCAGAAGCGCGGGACGCGGGTGGTCTTCAAGCCGGACGCCGAGATCTTCGAGACCACCGAGTACAAGTACTCCATCCTGGCCAACCGGCTCAGGGAGCTGGCCTTCCTGAATCGCGGACTGGCCATCACCATCTCCGACGAGCGCGCCGACAAGGACAAGAACGAGCGCTTCTTCTACGAGGGGGGCATAGTCGAGTTCGTCCGGCACCTCAACGCCTCCAAGGTGCCGGTCCACGAGGACATCATCCACCTCTCCCGCCAGGGCGAGGGCTGCGAGGTGGAGGTGGCCTTCCAATACAACGACGGCTATAACGAGGCGCTCTTCTCCTTCGTCAACAACATCAACACCATCGAGGGCGGCACGCACGTGTCGGGCTTCCGCTCGGCGCTGACCCGCACCTTCAACAACTACGCTCGCAACCACAACCTGCTCAAGGGCGACGAGCCGCCGACCGGCGAGGACCTGCGCGAGGGGCTGACCGCCATCGTCAGCTGCCGGGTGGCCGAGCCGCAGTTCGAGGGCCAGACCAAGGGCAAGCTGGGCAACTCCGAGGTCCAGGGCGTGGTCGAACAGGCGGTCAACGACGCCCTGGGCATCTACCTCGACGAGCACCCCAGGACGGCCAAGACCATCATCCTCAAGGCCGTCCAGGCGGCGCTGGCCCGCGAGGCGGCCCGGAAGGCGCGCGAGCTGACCCGCCGCAAGGGGGCGCTCTCGCCGGGGTCGCTCCCCGGGAAGCTGGCCGACTGCCAGAGCCGCGACAACGAGACCACCGAGCTATTCATCGTGGAGGGCGACTCGGCCGGCGGCTCGGCCAAGCAGGGCCGCGACCGGCACTTCCAGGCCATCCTGCCGCTGCGCGGCAAGATCCTCAACGTCGAGAAGGCCCGCATCGACAAGATGATCGGCCACGCCGAGATCGCCGCGCTCATCTCGGCGCTCGGCACCGGCATCGGCGAGGAGGAGTTCGACCTCTCCAAGCGGCGCTACGGCAAGCTGGTGATCATGACCGACGCCGACGTGGACGGCTCGCACATCCGGACGCTGCTGCTCACCTTCTTCTTCCGGCACATGCGCAAGCTGATCGAAGGCGGGCACGTCTACATCGCCCAGCCGCCGCTGTACCGCGTGAAGCGCAAGGACAAGGAGGAGTACGTCACCACCGACGCGGAGATGCGCTCGGCGCTGACCGCGCTCGGCCTGGACGGCACCTCGCTGGAGATCACCGGCACCAAGGAGGAGTTCAAGGGCGAGGCCCTCAAGAAGATCGTCACCGCCCTCGAGAAGCTCGAGGGCCACGGGTCGGCCTTCCGGAAGCGCGGACTGGACCTGGAGCGGGTGCTGGGCCTGGCCAAGGACGGCGAGTTCCCGATCTGCCGCGTGCTGGTCGGGGACCAGGAACACTTCTTCTACTCGACCGAGGAGCAGGCCGCCTTCCTGGCCAGGCTCGAGGCCGAGCGCAAGGCGGCGGGCGGGGAACAGGGCGCCGGCAACGGCGAGAAGGCCGCGCAGGACGGGACCGCCGCCCCTGGAACCGAAGCCGCCGGCGCCGCGCCGGCGGCCAAGGCCGAGGAGGTCGTCCAGGAGCGCGAGCAGGTGATCATCCAGGAGCTCCACGAGGCCCGCGAGCTCCGCAAGACCGTGGCGCGGCTGACTGAGCTGGGCTTCGGCCTGGCCGAGCTCCTGCCCGAGGCCGACTACGACGCCAACGATCCGCGCTACTGGCTGGTCAACGAGGGCCAGCGGGTGGCCCTGCCCGGGCTGGTGGACCTGCTGCCCAAGGTGCGCGAGTTCGGCCGCGAGGGCCTTGATATCCAGCGCTACAAGGGGCTGGGCGAGATGAACCCCGACCAGCTCTGGAAGACCACCCTGGACCCATCCTGTCGCTCCATGCTGCGGGTGAGCATGACCGACGGCACCGAGGCCGAGCGGATGTTCTCGCTGCTGATGGGCGAGGAGGTGGCCGAAAGGCGCAGGTACATCGAGAACCACGCGCTGGAGATCTCGAACCTGGATGTGTGAGGCCGGGCAACGCGGTTGACTTTGGGCAAGCCAGGCATAGACTGCCGGGCTGTGGGCGAACGGTTCGCCACGACAAGCCGTCTGATGTAAGGCGCCGGCAGAGGGCCGGCTTTTTTGGAGGGGTAATAGATGGGATCACAGGGCGGCGGGGAAGGTTTCGCGGCCGTAATAGCTGCAATGATGGCCTTCATGGTCATCATCGTGCTTGTTTCTTTGGCAATTCAGGCCGTCATCTGCTGGTTGCTGTCCACCTGCTTCCAGGCCATTCCGCAACAGTTCAGGAAGATGGAGCCGGGCATGGTCTGGCTGCTGCTCATCCCTTGCTTTGGCTTGGTGTGGAACTTCTTCGTATTCCCGAGGCTTGCCCAGTCCTTCAAGGCCTACTTTGACTCCGTCGGACGCACTGACGTGGAAGACTGCGGAGAGAAGATCGGGTGGGCCTTCGCCATCTGCGTAGCATGCAGCATCATTCCCTACCTGGGCATGCTCGCCGGTCTCGCTGGGCTGGTCCTGCTGATCATCTTCTTGGTCAAGGCGATGGGTCTTAAGGGCCAAGTCAAGGCCTAGCTGACGCTTCGTCCTGACCGGTGAAGGGCTCGAACCTCGTAAGCCGGTATCTCCTGTCCTTGGGCGCTGGGGCCGTACTCGGCCTCAGCGCCCTTTTTCTTCCCGGAACGCTGCTGCCTTCCTTTGACGTCTGCTGGATGCGCAAGTACACCGGCCTGCCCTGCCCCGGGTGCGGACTGACCAGGTCCTTTTGTGCCATTTCCTACGGACAGTTCGCCGAGGCCTGGGCTTTCAACCCCTTCGGGTATCTCTTCTACGCCGCGGCACTCTTCCTGGTGGCCAAACCGCTCTTCGAGCGACTGTGGCCGGGCTGCGGTGCGCGAATCGCACGTGCCAAATGGTTCCCCCCGGCCATGATCGCCATGGTGGTCGCCATGTGGGGGTTTAACCTCTGGCGGTGGCACGCAATGGGCGGCAGAGCGGGCGTGTAAGGCCTGCTGGTCCATAAACACCGCGGGGAGGCCGGGAACCGGCCTCCCCGCGGCTTGTTTGTGCCTGGGTGACTACTTGGTGGCCTCGACGGCCTTGACGGAAGCGACGGTGACGGTCTTCTTGCCGTCCTTCTCGGCGACGGTGCCGGTGACCTCGACGGACTTCTTGTCCATGCCCTCGAGCTCCTTGGCCTTTTCTCCGGCCACGGAGTAGACCACATCGCCGGCCTTGAGGGTCACGGTGACCTTGCCATCTTCGGCCTTGACCACGCTGACCACGCCCTTGACCGTCTCGGTCTTCGCCTCGTCGGCCGCCAGAGCGCCGCCGGCCAGAACCGCGACCAGACCCAGACCCACAACCACTGCCAACAGCTGCTTCAACATCTGGACAACCCCTCCTCACATCCCGCCGGACCTTCCGCGGGCCGGCGTCCCGCTCCGGGAGGAACACCCCCCCGGATTGGGGGGGTATTATAGCTTTGGCGGCCGGCGCGCAAGCCCAGAAAAGAAGGGACTGTCCGAGAGCCGAGCGCGCTCCAAAAAGCAAGGGGGCGGGCCCTTTCGGCCCGCCCCCTTCTGTTATACCAGTGTTCCTACAGCCCGCAGCCTGCGCCCGCGGATCGCCCCTACTTGGAGTACATCGGCAGGTAGCGGTAGTAGACTTCCAGGGTCAGGGCGCCGCAGGCCGTGGTGAAGACCCGGCCGCCGTACTTGTCGATCCAGCTGATTGGGTCCCAGGAGCCGTCCTTGTCGTTGACCGAGCCGTCCAGGACGCCGCCCTTGCACTGGTTGGTGAGCAGCGTCGGCTTGAGGGCCTCGTTCCACTTGGTCCAGCGGTCGCCGCCCATCTGGAACATGGCCAGCGTGCCGTAGTACCAGTAGTAGAAGCCGGCGTCGCCGCCCTCGAGCTGTTCCTGCTTGCCTTTCTCCCAGGACGGCAGGTTCTTGACGAGGTAGTCGGAGCCCTTTACCAGCACCTGGTTGTCATTGGGCGTGCCCATGAACTGGCGGCAGACCATGCCCACCGCGGTCATGGCCGGCGAGGGGCCCTTCTCGCCGAGGTTGTAGGAGGTGCGCCCCTCCTTGTTGGTGTTCTTGTCGAGGAAGCTCATGGCCCCCTGGAAGCCTGACCCGTCCACGGTCAGCCCGGCGATCTTCGAGGACTTGAGCTGCATCACGAACCAGCCGGTGACCGAGGTGTCCTCGCTTTCCTTGGCGTCGTAGCGCCAGCCGCCGTAGGGCACCTGGTGACCCTTGATGCTGTACTCCACGGCCTTCTGGGCCACCTTGCCGATCTCCGGGTTCTTGGTCATGCCGTAGGCCTCGGCCAGGGCCAGCGCCGCGCAGGCGTGGTTGTAGCCGGTGGACACCGACGAACCGCCGCCCTCGCGCTCGCAGATCGCGCCGCTGGGTTTCTGCTGCTTGATCAGCCACGCCTGGGCGCGCTTGACGTTCTCGGCGAACATGCCCGACTTCTCGGTGTAGCCGGCACCCAGGAAGGCGAGCAGAGCCAGCCCGGTGCAACCCACGCGGGAGCGGGTGTCGCCCCCCTCCTGGGTCATCTCGTACTTGGTGGGAGTCCAGGACCCGTCGGCCTCCTGGTGTCTGGCCAGCCAGCGCAGCGCGGCCTCCACGGCGCTTTCGGTGGCCTGGCTGCCGCCGAAGCGCCCCACGGCCTTCTTGCGGCCGCCGCCGTCGCGGTAGCCGAAGACGCCGGCCATGCCGCCGCCGCCCACGCCGATCGAGCCGA